>JAEEGL011289887.1_pt1 | contig 13385 bp, 8 predicted proteins | sample 9134231 | NCBI WGS metagenome assembly JAEEGL01 (sample SAMN16246548, study PRJNA631951) | gut metagenome | biome: gut microbiome; feature: rumen; material: fiber-attached | host: Bos | place: Iran: Karaj | collected 2018-10 | reverse complement strand
TATAGCCGCTCGCGTGCAGGTCGCCTGAACACCGGCTATAGCGGCTCAAAGGCTTTCTATCAGGGTGTCTACGACGCCCGTGGCCTCAACGTCTCCTGGCACGTAGGGCTTTCCGACAGAGGGTGGGGTAGTGGCACCTTCTATGCCACGCCCCGCTGGCAGGCCGACGAGCAGTACGAGCACACCACGAAGCTCTTCGCTGCCGTACAGGCCGACCTGAGCTGTGTACCGTCTTTTAGCGGGGATTTGCAATCCCCGTCCCTCCACCTCCAGCCCGCCATCTACTGGCAGCAGCACCGCGACCGCTACGAGGGCTACCATAACAAGCCCGACCTCATGCCCTATAATTATAATAGGTGTAACGTCTATGGTCTGAAGATCAACAGCTATTTCGACTCTCCGCTTGGGCGTACAGCCATCGGTGCCGAGCTGCGCAACGAAGACCTCGTCAGCGGCAACCTTGGCGAGCCGCTCTTCCGTACCCATTCCATCAGCGGCACCGACCGCGACTACACCCTTGGCATCAACCGCACGAACATCTCCGCCCATCTGGAGCACAACGTCGTGCTGCGCCATCTTACCGTCTCGGCGGGCTTCGTGGCGGCGAAGAGTTCCTGGAGCGATATGAACATGACCCTCTATCCTGGTATCGACATCAGTTACAAACGGAGTACCTCTCCTTCGGGGGGAGGCTGGTGGGGGCTATTTGCCGGATGGAACACCTCGCTTCGTCTTCCCTCCTTTACCGAGATGTACTACAAGCTGCAGGGCTATGCTGCCGACCCTCACCTGAAGCCCGAGGAGATGCAGGCCATAGAGGTAGGCGCACAGTTAGCTACGCCCTGTCTTCAAGCCAAGACTACGCTCTTCCGCCATCACGGGCGAAACATGATAGACTGGGTGATGGACACCTCTAAGGGTGATGCCGCTGTATGGCAGAGCGTCAACCACACCCGTATCAACACCACTGGTGTGGAAACATCGCTCAACGTTCAATTTCCGATTCCCAACTCAAAACACTCAACTCTCAACACCTATCTCTCCTACACCTATCTCACGCAGGATAAGAGCCTGGAGGCTGGTCTGGTTTCGCAATATGCGCTGGAGTACCTTCGCCACAAGCTCGTGGCCACCCTTCAGGCTCCTCTCTGGCGAAAACTCAGTGGGCGCTTGGGCGTACGCTGGCAAGACCGTGTCGGTACCTACACTACTTTTGAGGGTGATGTGCATGAATACAGTCCCTACGCCCTCATGGATGCCCGCCTGGCTTGGACACAAAGCCGTTTCACCCTCTATGCCGAAGCCAGCAACCTACTCGACAACCGTTCCTACATAGATTTCGGCAACGTCCCCCAGCCCGGCCGCTGGGTCGTAGCAGGAGTTACCTGGCGTTTCGGTAAGATAGCTCGCTAGATATACTTTGTTAAACCTTTGTTGAACCTGCAATGTCGAAATACGTTAATCTTCCATAATCGTTTCGTGGTTACAAGCTTTTTTCGTAATTTTGCCGAAAAATAGAATTACTAACTATAACGAAACTACACCCCTCATGAAACAGCAGATGATTCTGGCCCTGGCATTGCTCATGGCGTGCACAATGGCCTACGGAAAGAAAAAAGTAGAAAAACAGGAGCTATGGCCCAACGGCGAACCGATGGCCGAATGGTTCAAGGACACGACAAAGGTGAAGTTGCAAGACTTAGGACGTCAGTACGTGCTGACCAGCTACGGTGTGCGCCAAGGTACCACCGACATCCAGACGAAGCAGATCCAGGCCGTCATCGACAAGGCTGCCCAAGAGGGCGGTGGTGTCATCGTAGTGCCGAAGGGGACGTTCTACTCTGGTAGTCTCTTCTTCAAGCAGGGCACGCATCTGCACCTGCAGGAGGGTGCGGTGCTGAAAGGCTCAGACCGCATACGCGACTTCGAGATTCGTGAGACGCGCATCGAGGGACAGACGTGCAAGTACTTCGTGGCCTTGGTGAACGCCGACGGGCTGGATGGCTTCACCATCACGGGACAAGGCACCATCGACGGCAACGGAGAGTCGTACTGGGAGCAGTTCTGGATTCGCCGCCAGTGGAACCGCCAATGCACGAACAAGGACGAGCAACGGCCTCGACTGACGTATATCTCTAATTGCAAGAACGTCACCGTGCAGGACGTGCGGCTCATCAACTCTCCCTTCTGGACCAACCACGTCTACCGCTCCGACCATGTGCGCTACCTCGACCTCTACATCTACTCATCGACACAGGACATCAAGGGCCCGTCGACCGATGCCGTCGACATCGATGTGTGTCACGACGTGGTGGTGCGCGGGTGCTACATGAACGTCAACGACGACGCGGTGGTGCTCAAGGGCGGCAAGGGCACCTTCGCCGACAAGGCTCCGGAGAACGGCCCCTGCTATAACATACTGGTGGAGGATTGCCATTACGGCACCGTTCATGGTTGTATGACGCTCGGCTCGGAGTCGGTTCACGACTGGAACGTCATCATGCGCCGATGCCAGGTGGACGATGCCCATCGTGTTCTCTGGTTAAAGATGCGACCCGACACGCCCCAGCACTACGAGTATGTCACCGTTGACCAGATGAAGGGCAACACCAAGTCGTTCCTCGTGTGCAAGCCCTGGACGCAATTCTATAATAAAGAGGAGCGTGAGGACATGCCGCTCTCGCAATGTAACAACATAACGCTGAGTAATATACACATGGACTGCTCGGCCTTTTTCGATGTAGACGGCTCGGAGAAATACGCCTTGAAGGACTTCACTTACGAGAACATCGACGTCACGGACAAGGCCAAGGTGAAAGCCTTCTCGGTAAACCCCATTGAGAACCTCCAGCTGAAGAACGTCACTATCAACGGCGAAATCATCAACAGATAAGATAATAAGATAATGAAACGATTAATAGGACTTTTACTCATTCTGCTTTGTGTCAATGCAAGTGCCGTCGAGCGGCAGAAGCTGAACTTCAACGGCGGTTGGCGGCTTCAGGTGGGCGACTTTACGGAAGCCAAGAACGCGGACTTCGATGACTCACGTTGGCATCAGGTGACGCTCCCCTTCGCCTTCAATGGCCACGAGGCCTTCAAGAAGGACATCGTAGACCTGACCGACACCGTGTGCTGGTATCGCAAGCACTTTATGCTTTCTGAGCAAGACTTGCAGGGCAAGGTTTTCATCGAGTTTGAGGGTGCCCGACAGGGAGCCGACGTATGGCTCAACGGGCAGAAGGTGGGCTTCTCGGACAATGGCGTGATGGCTTTTGGCTTCGACCTCACCCCATATATAAAAGAAGGTGAGAACGTGCTGGCCGTGCGTTGCGACAACTCTTGGCAATACCGCGACCGAGTGCTTGATAGTCGATATCAATGGAACGATAAGAACTTCAACGCCAACTACGGAGGCCTGCCCAAGAACGTCTATCTCCACATTACCGATAAGCTCTACCAGACGCTTCCCCTCTACTCCAGTCTGGGCACCACGGGCACGTATGTCTATGCCACCGATTTCGACATTGCAGGCCACAAAGCCACCGTGCATGTGGAGAGTCAGGTGAAAAACGAAGATGACAAAGCCCGCACATTCCAGCTTTTTGCCAAAGTCATCAATACTAAATTCGATTTGACACCGATTATTCTCGGCAAACCAGTTACCCTGCAACCAGGCGAGACACGTACCATCCACATCAAGGACGAACTTGAAGGTTTGCACTTTTGGTCTTGGGGCTATGGCTACCTCTATACCGTGATATCATATCTTGTGGAGAGCGAGGATGCCTCTTCTATGAACCCTTATAAGAATTCCGACGAAGTCGTTACCCGCACAGGATTCCGCAAGACCGAGTTCAAGGATGGCAAGTTCTACCTCAATGACCGTTGTCTGATGGTTCACGGCTATGCCCAGCGCACCTCTAACGAGTGGCCTGGTGTGGGCATCTCGGTGCCCGCCTGGCTGAGTGATTACTCGAACGGCCTTGTCGTGGAGAGTGGCGGTAATCTCGTACGCTGGATGCATGTCTGCCCCTGGAAGCAGGACATCGAGAGTTGCGACCGCGTGGGCCTCATCCAGGCGATGCCTGCCGGCGATGCCGAGAAGGACGTGGACGGTGCACGATGGCAACAACGTACGCAGGTGATGCGCGACGCCATCATCTATAATCGCAACAACCCCAGCATCATCTTCTATGAGTGTGGCAACTTCCGCATCTCGAAGGAGCACATGGAGGAAATGAAGAAGATTCGCGACCAATACGACCCTCACGGAGGCCGTGCCATCGGAAACCGTGAGATGCTCGACCGTCCTGAGGCGGAGTATGGCGGCGAGATGCTCTACATCAACAAGAGCGCCACGAAGCCCATGTGGTCGATGGAGTACTATCGCGACGAGGGACTACGCAAGTACTGGGACGAATACTCCTACCCCTACCATAAGGAGGGCGACGGCCCGCTCTATCGTGGTGCGCCCGCCTTGGACTACAATCACAACATGGATGCGCTCGCCTGTGGCATGGTGGAGCGGTGGCATGAATACTGGCTCGAACGTCCTGGTACTGGCCGTCGGGTCTCGTCGGGTGGTGTGAAGATTGTCTTTAGCGATACCAATACCCATCATCGAGGCGAGTCGAACTACCGAACGAGCGGAGTGGTCGATGCCATGCGCATACCGAAGGATGCCTTCTACGCCCATCAGGTAATGTGGGACGGATGGGTATCTCCGGAGAAAGAACGGACCTATATCGTAGGCCATTGGAACTACAGCCCCACCCCCGACCCCTCCCGCGGAGGGGAGGGGAGTATATACAAAAACGGTAGGGAAGAGGCTGTTGTAAAGCCTGTATATGTGGTCTCCACTGGCGACGAGGTGGAGCTGTTCCTCAACGGCAAGAGTCTCGGCAAGGGTGAACGCTCGTTCCAGTGGCTCTTCACCTGGCCAAGTGTTAAGTATGAGCCGGGAACGCTCGTTGCCAAGGCGTATAGTGTGGGCAGCGGTTCACCCGCTGCTACGACTAGCACCGACACCCTCGTTACCGTCGGCGAACCCTTCCAGCTCAAGCTCACCGCCATAGAGAACCCTGAAGGCTTTAAGGCCGACGGGGCCGACATGGCACTTATACAGGTGGAAGTGGTTGACAAGCAGGGCCGCCGTTGTCCGTTAGACGACCGCATGGTGAACTTCCATATCGATGGTGAGGTGCGCTGGATTGGTGGCATCGGAACCCGCGACAACAAGCAGTTCCAGATAGACGACCCCAAGCCCGACAAGAAGCTCCTCGACTCGGCCAACAAGAAGAACCTCAGCGACAACTACGTGGGTCATGAGTCGTTGCCTGTAGAGTGCGGCGTCAACCGCGTGCTCCTACGCTCGACTACCACGCCTGGCGTTATCGATATTTCCGTCCAGGCCGACGGAGTGAGACCCGCCTATCTGACGCTCAACACCCAGAAGCCGAAGGCCAATCCCTTACCCTCTCTCACGCTCAAACCCAGCCTCGTCCGAGGTGAAACGCCCTCCACCCCAAGCTACCATGATTGTTTCGTAAGTGTCGGTATATCCAACGTCAAAGCCGGAAGCAACACCACCGACGTCAAGAATAGCATTGACGACAACGAGTTGACGGAGTGGAAGAGCGACGGCGAACGGCAGAACGCCTGGATAACATACCTTTTAGAGCGTAAGGCCGCCATTAGCGAGATTACCCTGAAACTCACGGGCTGGCGCTCTAAGTGCTACCCCTTAGAGGTCTACGCCGGAAAGAAGAAGGTGTGGGAGGGAATCACACCTGCCACGCTGGGCTACGTGCACATCAGCATCCCTCAGCCCATCGCCGCTAAGGAACTGACTATCAAGATGGTGGGACCGGCTCAAGATAGCTCGAAATTCGGTAACACGAAAGAACTGGCGGGAGGAGTAGCCAATGAGATGGACCGTATGAAGAGCGCAAAGGGAAAGACTGAGTTGCGCATTGTAGAAGCTGACCTGATGGAGAAATGAATACAGACGAGAAATACATGCGTCGTTGCCTTCAACTGGCACAAAACGGTCGCAACGGAGCACGACCCAACCCTATGGTAGGGGCAGTGATAGTGGTTCCCCATCCTCTTGGAGGGAGTCAGGGAGAGGCCCGTATTATCGGTGAGGGCTATCATGTACGTTGTGGGGAGGGTCATGCCGAGGTGAACGCCTTTGCTTCCGTTAGTCCAGAGGACGAGCATCTGCTCCATGAGGCTACGATGTACGTCAGTCTGGAACCCTGTTCGCACTACGGCAAGACGCCACCCTGTGCCGACCTTATCATTAAGAAAGGCGTTCGCCGCGTGGTGGTGGGGTGTCAGGATGATTTCTCCAAGGTGCAGGGACGTGGCATACAGAAGCTACGCGAGGCAGGCATCAGTGTCACCGTTGGTGTGCTGGAGCAGGAGTGTCGATGGCTTAACCGGCGGTTCTTTACCTTTCATCGAGAGCACCGGCCCTATATCATTCTGAAATGGGCACAGACAGCTAACGGCTTTATTGATGACAACGGTAGGACGCTGAGAATATCATCGCCCTTCACCCAGATGCTCTGCCACAAACTGCGCTCTGAGGTGGATGCTATCGCCGTTGGGCGCATCACAGACGAACGGGAACACCCACAGTTGAACGTAAGACATTGGAGCGCAACCAAACAGCCCAGGCGCATTGTCCTAAGCCATGACCATCCCCTCGACCTCCAAAGTCTTTATGAGGATAACGTGCAGTCACTTATCGTGGAAGGAGGTGCACGGACGCTCTGCTCATTCTTAGACAATGACCTGTGGGATGAGCTTCGTGTAGAGACTAACCTTTCCCTCACCGTCCAAAAAGGGACACCTGCACCACCCATACCAGCAATAGCAAGGGTCATAGGCAAGGAAATCTACGGAGACAACATCATTACACATTATTATAATTATGACGAAAGACGATCTTAAGATAGTGTTCATGGGCACGCCGGAGTTTGCGGTGGAGACCCTTCAACGACTTGTGGAGAATGGATATAACGTCGTGGCGGTGGTCACCCAGCCCGACAAGCCAGTTGGCCGTCACGGTTCGGTGCTCCAGCCCTCGCCGGTGAAGCAATACGCGCTCTCCCAAGGGCTACCCGTGCTACAACCGGAGAAGATGAAAGACCCAGCGTTCGTCGAGCAACTACGCTCTTACGATGCCAACCTTCAGGTGGTGGTGGCCTTCCGTATGTTGCCCGAAGTGGTGTGGGCCATGCCCCGCTACGGTACGTTCAACGTTCATGCTGCCCTGCTTCCACAATACCGTGGTGCCGCTCCCATTAACTGGGCTATCATCAACGGCGAGACTCTCACCGGTGTTACCACCTTCTTCCTCGACCACGACATCGACACGGGGCGCATCATTGAGCAACGCACCTTCCCCATCCCTGATGATGCCGATGCCGAGTATGTCTACGACGGCCTCATGCACCTCGGGGCAGACATCGCCCTAAGCACCATCGAAAAGATTATTGCCGCCGACGGACATCCCGCTTCAACTCCACAACTCCCTGCTCCGTCTCTTCAAGGGGATTTGCAATCCCCGTGCCTCAAGCCCGCCCCTAAACTCTTCAAGGAGAATTGCCGCATTGACTGGAACCAGACGGCCAAGCAGGTCTACGACTTCATCCGCGGATTGTCACCCTACCCCGGTGCCTGGACTACGCTCATTGACGAAGACGGTAACGAAACCGTACTAAAGATTTACAACACCACCAAGCCCCAACACCCTGTCCCGTCTTTTAAAGGGGATTTGCAATCCCCTCCCGGCATCCTCATGGCCGACAGGAAACACCTCTTCATAGCCTGCTCCGACGCTCTGCTACAGATTGACTCCCTCCAGCTGGCGGGCAAGAAACGCATGGACGCACAGGCCTTCCTCAACGGCATGAAAAATGTGGAAAAATATTCTGCAAGATGACATAATAAATAGGCTTGTGAATACGTTAGAATAATATAACATTAATCACAATGCCTATGCAAATATTTACTTACGAAGAAATGAACCCAAGCGAGAAAGTTATCCGCTTGATCAAACAAATCGCCTACACTTATCGCGTTGTAAACTCTCAGGCTTATTGTCTGAACTAAGATTATGACACTCGTTTCCCCCTCACTTCTCGCCGCCGATTTCCTCCACTTGGAAAGCGAGATGGAGATGATAAACCGCTCGGAGGCCGACTGGCTTCATCTTGACGTGATGGACGGTTCGTTCGTTCCCAACATCTCCTTCGGCTTCCCCGTGTTGGAGGCCGTGGCCAGCGTTTGCAAAAAACCTCTTGACGTACACTACATGATAGAGCGGCCTGAGCGTTACATTGCCCAGACGGCTCACCTCGGAGCCATGATGATGAACGTCCATCAGGAAGCAACCCTCCATCTTCACCGTACCGTGCAGGAAATTCATGCCGCCGGCATGAAGGCCGGTGTGACCCTCAATCCCTCGACACCCGTCTCCACCCTCGAGGATATTATCGGCGACGTGGACATGGTGCTGCTCATGAGTGTCAACCCGGGCTTCGGAGGACAGAAGTTCATCGAGAACACCATCGCCAAGGTGAAACGCCTTCGCCGGCTCATCGACGAGAGTGGTAGCCACGCCTTGATTGAGGTCGACGGTGGCGTGCAGGCAGAGACGGCACCACGCCTTGTGAAAGCAGGGGTCGATGTGCTCGTAAGCGGTAGCTACGTCTTCAAGGCCAAAGAGCCCGAGGAGGTCATCCGTCAGCTCCGCAGCCTCTGAACTAAAGTCTATAGTCTAAGGTCTAAAGTCAAAAGTCTTTAGTCTAAACTCAAAGGTCTAAGGTCAATGACTGAGCGTAGAGGTTTCGCGACGCGCCTCGGCGTGATACTGGCTACGGCAGGTTCAGCCGTGGGTCTTGGAAACGTATGGCGTTTCCCCTACGTTACAGGACAGAATGGCGGTGCCACCTTCATACTGATTTATATCGGTTGCTTGCTTTTGCTCGGTGTACCGGGTATGCTTAGCGAGTTCATCATTGGCCGTCGCGGGCAGAGCAATGCCGCCCGTGCCTACCATAACTTCTCGGGCAGCCGGTTGTGGCGCTTGGTGGGACACCTTGGCATTCTCACCTCCACCATCATTCTCGGATTCTACGCCGTAGTGGCAGGCTGGTGTCTCCAGTATCTCTTTGCCTCCATCATCGGTTCCCTTAGTGGCGACGCACAATACGTGGCCGACTATTTCGCCAGCTTCTCTACCAATCCTTGGAAACCATGCTTCTGGGGTGTAGCCTTCGTACTGATGACACATTTCGTCATTGTCCGAGGCGTTCAACGAGGCATAGAGCGGGCATCCAAGACACTCATGCCCCTACTCCTTATTCTCCTCATTGTCATCGTTGCGGCATCGTGTTCGCTACCAGGAGCCTGGCAGGGCGTGACGTTCCTTTTCAAGCCCGACTTCTCGCAATTGAACCATCACGTGATGCTCGACGCTCTCGGCCAAGCGTTCTTCTCGCTCTCCTTAGGCACGGCCTGTCTCTGCACCTACGCCTCTTATTTCTCCCGCGAGACCCACTTGTTTCGGGCCGCGTCGCAAATAGCCTTTATCGACCTGGGCATTGCCATTCTTTCCGGCCTAATGATTTTCCCCGCCGTGTTCGCCGTCGGCGTAGAGCCGTCGCAAGGGCCGTCGCTCATCTTCATTACCCTGCCCAATGTCTTCCAGCAGGCCTTCGCCACCGTGCCGCTTCTGGGCCGTGTCATCGCCATCCTCTTCTATGCCCTGCTGGTCTTTGCCGCCCTCACCTCGACCATTTCCATGCACGAGATAGGCACCGCCTACTTCACCGAGGAGTTCCACATGCCCCGTAGCCGCTCAGCCTGGATTCTCACCACGGTATGCTCCATACTGGCCATCCTCTGCTCGCTCAGCGTTGGAGCCGTTGAGAGCATCAGCGTCATGGGGCAGCCGTTGCTCGACTTCTGCGACAACCTCACGGCCAAGTTCATGCTACCCCTCGGTGGTCTGCTTACGAGCATCTTCATAGGATGGTTTGCCAACCAGCGCGACGTGCGTGAAGAGTTCACCAATCGTGGCACCGTCGCCCGAGGTCTCTTTCCCGTCTATCAGCTGACCGTCCGCTTCATTGTTCCCGTACTCATCCTGTTGGTTTTCCTCCATCAATTTGAATTGCTCTAAAAGGAACGACAAGAGAAATCAACCGTTTGTCTGACAGGTCGATGAACCTACGGTGTTATTGTTGACTTTCAACGGAAAAAGGGTTCTACTACTGCCAGATATGGTGAAGGCTGGCGTGGGTATGAACGTCCCCACGGGCTGATGCCCTGACGGCAGAAGCTAACGATGAGACGGCGGCGGGCACGCGAAATGGCCACGTAGAACTTTCGGGCCTCCTCTTCGGCACCACCTGCACGGGTATTGGCGTAGCTGCTGGGAAACTTACCTTCTACGGCATCGTAGACGATAACATGGTCGAACTCCAGCCCTTTGGCCTTATGAACCGTAGAGACGAATACGCGCTCCGTCATGCTCTGTGCCCCGCAGAGGTCGGCCTCCTTCAGCGTCGTCAGGTCATGTATATGAGCTGCCAGCTGCTGTCCGAGCGAGCGGCCCGAAGAAGGGGTGAGCAGGTCACACTCTACATACTTTATTATATAGGGCAACTTGGGCAGCGCTTCGAGACGAGCCACGCGCATCAGCTCGCCGTAGGCATGGCTCAGTTCACGGGCCAACAACGGACCATCGGCCTCGACGTATAGCCGCTTGCGGGCATCGTGGTAGATGTCGGCATAGAGCAGACAGAAGCGGTCGACGGTCTTGCGATGGCGGCTGAGGAACTCGTGCTGACGGCCTGTGATGCTGCGGGCACGGTCATAGCAGTGAACCATGAGGCTCTGCGTGGCCACAATATCATCGCTGGCCAAATGGGAGTTCTCGCCCTCCAGCCCCAGCTGCATGAGCAGGTCCTTCAATTTATAGCTGCGCTGTCGTGGGTGGAGCAGACGGGCTAGCTTCAGCGTGTCGAGGAAGGTTGGCCAATTGCTGTTCATAGAGAGGTGAGGGGCATAGCGCCGCATGTTATTCTCCATGATGTGATAGTCGTAGGTGGCGTTATGTCCCAGGATGGCGCAGCCACGGGCAAAAGCCATGAACCGCTCCAGGGCTTCGGAATGACTGAGATGGGGGTGCAGGACATACTCCTCCAACAGCGGGTTCACCACTTCGCCGAGCATGGGCGGTATCTCGCGGTCGGTCTCTATGTATAGGTCGAGCGAGTCCACCACGCGGCCCCGGCGCACCTTGATGGCCGCCAGCTGCACCACATCGTCGGTGAACACATCAAGGCCAGTAGTCTCGGTGTCGAAAACCACAATGTCGCGCGTTTCATAGTCATGCACGAATTCTGCGAGGTAGGTCGAATGGCCGTGGTAGTCAAGAAGGTCGGCGGGCGTAAGTGCCAACTCCATCATGGCGCGGACAAACTGACGTGAGCTGCTCGCGCTGTTGTAGAGACGGAGACCCGTAAGCAGCTGTGACCAGGCAATGAAGTTGTGCTCCATGTTCACCACAGAAAGATGGGCCAGCAACGTGCGCATGGTAGGCGTGGCAAACACGTCGGCGCCTGAGACCTTGAAGTGAGGAATGTCCATAAGGGCCTCGCTCACCTCGTCGGCATCGCTGTTGAAGGCCACCACCACGGCCACCGTCTCGTCAGGACACTCCCTGTAGATGCGCTCCACCTCGCGGGCCACCATATTGGCCTCGTCAATACTGGTCTCAGCCTCCATGAGCAACAGATCGCCTGGACGGCGGGGAGTGTTGTCGGTGGTTTGGGGAAGCAGGTCGGAGCTGATACCCAAGAGGTGCTCGGCATAGCCGTTGAACACGTCGAGCAGGTATTTCGGCGAACGGTAGTTTACGTGGAAATTATAGAAGTGGTCGTCATCACAGCGGCGGTAGAGCGCAGAAAGGGTCTGGGTCTGCGCACCCATGAATGAGAAAATGGCCTGCTGTGTGTCGCCGAGATAGACGACGGTGGGGGATGAGGAGTTTGCCGCAGGTCTTGTAAAGAGGTCGATGATGACTAGCTGCAAGGGGTTGAGGTCCTGTACCTCGTCCACCTGTATCCATGAATAAAGATACTGGTCATGTGCCCCTCCTTCCTTCATAGCCTCGTATGTATAGAGCAGCAAGTCCTCGAAGTCGAGCAAGTCGTTGCGCAGCTTATAGTCGGCATACTGCCGGGCGACACGCATCTGCTGGAGCAGCTGGCGGGCATCACGGCTAATCAGTACGGGCTGGTCCAGGTAGAAGTCGGCATGATGGTAAAGCTCGATGGTGCTGTCCTGCGTGTAGGGCAGTGAAAACACCAGGCAAAGTTCCTTAAGGAGCATCGACGAGAGGGCGTCACGGTGTACCATAAGGTTGCCGGGATAGTGGTGCTCGCACTGGTAGAGCAGATGCTGCAGGTTGATGACCTGCGAGTAGCGCTGCCGTTCTTTCGTGTCGCCCAGTATGCGCAGCTCGTCATCGCCGAAGAAATCGGCCATGATGCTGAAGCTCGTATCGTTGTCGATGACCGTCGCATGTTCCGGCACGGTTCCGCTGTCAAAGAGGAAGTGCGAGCAGAAGCGGTGGACGTTGCCCACAAACAGTTCGTCGAGGCCTTCGCTGTTGCCCAGCCGCTGTTCTATGCGCTCACGCATACCACGTGCCGCACGATTGGTGAACGTCAGGCAGACCATGTCACTGAAAGCCACCCCTTGCTGTCTGGCCCACACCACACGCTCGGCCAGCACGGCCGTCTTTCCGCATCCCGGAGGTGCCAGCACCAGATGATAGCCTCCCTGGGCACGGATGACGGTCTGCTGCTGTTCGTTAAACTGCCGATCTTCCATCTTTTAGAGTTCCAGGTCGCCGTCGTGAATCTCGTGCCAAGGCAGGCCCTGCTTATTCAGCTGCTCCATGAAGGGATCGGGATCGAACTCCTCTACGTTGTAGACGCCGGGCTTCTTCCACAGGCCCTTACAGAACATCATGGCACCAATCATGGCAGGTACACCAGTAGTATAAGAGACGCCCTGCATGCCCGTCTCCTCGTAGGCAGCGCGGTGCGAACAGTTGTTATAGACGTAGTAGGTGTGTTCCTTGCCGTCCTTGCCGATGCCACGTATGCGACAGCCGATAGAGGTCTGGCCTTCGTAGTTCTCGCCCAGGTCCTGTGGATTGGGCAGCACGGCCTTCAGGAACTGCAGAGGCACAATCTTTACTTTGGCTGTGCCAGTGCCGTCAGCCAATGGGGCTTCGTATTCCACCTCGTCGATACGGCTCATGCCAATGTTCTGAATCACGTCAAGATGCT
>JAEEGL010308058.1_pt1 | contig 13385 bp, 8 predicted proteins | sample 9134231 | NCBI WGS metagenome assembly JAEEGL01 (sample SAMN16246548, study PRJNA631951) | gut metagenome | biome: gut microbiome; feature: rumen; material: fiber-attached | host: Bos | place: Iran: Karaj | collected 2018-10 | reverse complement strand
GAATACCGGACATGGCAACCGAGGAGAGTGTGGCAACCACAATTGCGAGCAGCGCTTCGGAGGTGGCAAGATCCTTACCAAACATGCCGACGAGGGATGCAACTTTGATGATAGCGCTCATGCCGGAGCCGTCCATGTTCATTGTTGCGCCCATCGGAAGGACAATGTCCGTAACATCCTTGGAGATACCCGTGTCCTCCGAGACTTCCATATTTGTGGGGATCGTTGCGACCGATGAGCAGGTGCCGAAGGCGACTGCCGCAGGGCGGAAGAGGTGCTGGAACATGACCTTCACCGCTCCTTTGCCGCCGCCGAAGCGGGCATAGATCGGGAAGAAAATGAACATATATGCGAATGCGACCACATAGTAAAGGATAATGGCCCGGGCATAGCTGGAGACGAAATCGGCGCCGTGGGCGGCAACCAATGCCGCAAAGAAGCCGAAGAAACCGATCGGCGCGTAGAAGCTGATAAGCTTAATGACGTTCATCAGCGCGCGGGTGATCTCATCAAGCAGGTGCGCGACCTTGGTTTCCGGTCCGCCGCACATCTGAACGCCAAAACCAAAGAAGATGCCCGCAATGATCAGCTGCAGGATGGACCTGCGGCTCCAAAGCTCGGGGAAGTCCGGCTTGGTGAAGAAGCCGACAATCATGTCGCCGGCGCTCATCGCAGTCGCGGAGGACTCTTCAAATACGGGGTCGCCCATATAGACAGGAACGAAACGTACGATGACGTACATGATCACCGAGGCGATGATGGTAGTGCACATAAAGGTGAGAACCGTAGTGCCCATCAGTTTTCCGGCGCGTTTCGCACTCTTCATGTTCGCGATTGACGAGGAGATGGAGAAGAAGACCATCGGAACCACAACGCAGAACATCATGTTAATAAACAAGGTTCCGAGCGGCTCCAGGGCAGCTGCGCCATCCCATGTAAAGCCTACAACGATGCCGAGGACAATGCCGAGAATCATCGTAAAGAAAAACCAGTTGTTCTTGAGGAAGCTTCCCTTCTTCATTTGTCAGGCCCTCCTTGGGTTCAGGATGCAAGCATGATAACAAAAAGAAAATGCCAGCACAATGGCTATTGCTGCCAAATACTTTGCAAAAAGTGCTGTTTAGCCTAAAAAACTCCGCCCCGGAGTGAGGCGGATGGATTAAACACGAGATTATTACGGATTTCTGCGAACCTCGTTGCAAATGGACAGCATCATCTGGATAGGAAATACACTGGCAACAGGCCTTTACTGATCCAACGCGACAAGGTCCTCCATCGTCTCGCGCCGAACGGCAAGATAGCTGTCCTCCGCGGTCAGCATCACAACCGGGGGCCTTCCCAGTCGGTTGTAGTTCGAAGCCATGGAGTAGTTGTACGCACCGGTGGTGCAAACGGCAATGTGGTCACCACGGCGTGTGTCTATGGGCAGCTTGACAGCCGGCTGAATAATGTCACCCGACTCACAGCATCGCCCGGCAAGGTCGTAAACGGCATAGAACTGCGCCTCGCGGTCGGCATGCAGCACCGTGTAAGGCGCACCATACAGCGGGTAGCGCGGATTGTCCGCCATGCCGCCGTCGATAACGACGTAGTATTTATAGCCCGGGATACGTTTGACACTGCTGACGGTATAGACTGTCATGCCCGCGTCGGCCACAATGCTGCGCCCCGGCTCCATCAGGAAGACGGGCAGCTTCATTCCATATTCCTCGGTACGCTGCTTCAGGCGGTTGGCCACACTGCGGATCCGTTCGGGAATGTCGATATGTTTGTCCGTATCGAGGTAGCGCACTCCGTAGCCGCCGCCGATATTCAGCATCTCGGTTACGAAGCCGAAATTGTCTCGCAGTTCAGCCATAAAGGCGGTCATCACATCAACGGTATCTTCAAAAACTGTTTCGTCAAAGACCTCGGAGCCAACGTGGCAATGCAGGCCGCGGACGGACAGGGAGGGCAGGCAGAGTGCGTCCTGAACGAAAGCCAGGGCCTGACCGGTCTCCATGGGGACACCGAACTTGACATCGACTGTGCCGGTATTGACAGCCTTATAGGTGTGCGGATCGATACCGGGTGTGACACGCAGCAGCACTTTCTGTACGATACCCATGCCGGCAGCCTCTTCGGCCAGGCGGCACAGCTCGTCAGGATTGTCGACGATAAAAAAGCCTATCTTCTGCTCCAGTGCGTAACGGATATCTGCGTCGGTCTTGCCGTCGCCGTGGAAGAAAATCTTTTCGGCAGGAAAACCTGCGGAAAGCGCGGTGTGGATTTCACCCGGGGAGACTGCATCAATGCCCATGCCTTCTTCCCCAACGATGCGATAGATTGCCCGGAAAGAGGCAGCTTTCCCGGCGTAGAGAGGCAGGGCGTCGTCGCCGAAGCATTCCCGGAAGGTCTCAGTGTACATGCGGCAATTCTGACGGATGCGAACTTCATCCATCAGGTACAGCGGGGTGCCATACTGCGCCGCCAACTCCGGAACGGAATGGCCGGCAAAGTACAGGCTGCCGTCTTCTATGCGGGTGATGTTGTCAGAAAGAATGGTTTTCATCCGTTGCAAGCCTCCGTTTCTTTCGTTTCATTCCCATTCCCGTCCTTCCATTTATCCTCGCTGCTGCCGGAAGAGGACGGTGGTCAGAGTTTCCATCATTTTTGAAACGTCCAGGGGTTTGGCGATATGGGCGTTCATACCAGCATTTTGAGCCGCCTGCATATCCTCCTGGAATACATTTGCCGTCATGGCGATGATCGGGATATTCCTGAGCGCCGGATTATCCAGCGCTCGGATCGCCTTGGTTGCTTCATAACCGTTCATGATCGGCATCTGGATGTCCATCAGAACCGCATCATAGAAACCAGGCTTCGACTCTGCAACCATTTCAAGGGCGTTACGCCCGTTCTCTGCCGTATCCAGCTGGAAACCAGCCTGAGACAGGATCATCTTTGCAATTTCCATGTTGACGGGGTTGTCCTCTACCACAAGAAGCCGGAAGGCAGAGAAGTTCAGCGCCGGTGAGCCGGAGATGACCGCAGCCTCATCCGCAGGTACGTCCATCACTGTGAGCGGCAGCAGCACGGTAAATTCTGTTCCCGACCTCGGCGCCGATGTACAGGCGATGCTCCCCCCCATCAGATCGATGATGCCCTTGGTGATGCTCAGGCCGAGACCGGTGCCCTGAATTCCGCTGACGGTGGAACTGCGCTCGCGCTCAAACGGCGTGAACAGATGCTCGAGAAACTCGGTATTCATGCCGATGCCGTCGTCTTTAACCCGCAGTTCGTAATTACCGGTATCACCCTCTCGGGACAATTCCCGCAGCGTTACGGAGACCTCGCCGCGCTGGCGGGTGAACTTACAGGCGTTCGACACCAGATTCAACAGGACGCGGTTCAGCCGATTCTTGTCGCAGGAGACCCATTTGTCTGTGATACCGGAAGCGTCGACCGTGAAAACGATCTCCTTTTCCCGCATCTGGGAGGAGAAGAGGTCGCGAACCTCATCCATCACCGCGCAGAGGTTCACCGGCGCCAGTTCCAAGTCCATCTTGCCGCTTTCAATGCGGCTCATATCAAGAACGTCGTTGATGATGCCGAGTAGTTGCTGTCCCGAGTTTTCAATCTTGGAGAGGTACTGATCCTTCTCCTCAAGAGAGACGTCCGGCTGTTTTGCCAGATGGGTGAAACCGATGATCGCGTTCATAGGTGTGCGGATGTCATGCGACATGTTGAAAAGGAAACGGCTTTTGGCGCGGCTGCCTTCTTCCACGCGCATCTTTTCGCGTTCCAGGTGCTCGTGCTGCCGCCGCAGCATCATGTGGATGAAGAGTGCTACGGCAAACAACAGTACCACAACCAACATGCTCCGAACGTTTTCCCGCCGAAGCATATCCATCTGTGTCTCCATGAATTCGCTGTCGGCAGCAGAGTATTCCGCACCGCCTCCGAAATGGCCACGAACAGCGTTCATCGCATCGCCAGCCGCCGCCATGGACGACTGATTCATCCAGACCAGAGAGGTAAATAAAACCAACAGCAGCAGTGCAATCCATACAACGGTGGATTTGCCGAATTTCTGACTGTCGTCCCTTTTCAGCAGGGAGATGAAGAATACAAAACCGAGCACCGCCCACATGGTGAACAGGAAATATGACTCTGCCTCCATCGCCTGCGCAGAGAGCAGATTAAACAGCAGCAGGAACAGTGCAAAGCCGACCATCAATATCAGGCCGGCCATGCCGGTGACCTGATCCAGCCGATCCCCGCGCGACTTTGCCATCTTCCATGCCGAGGCTGAGACGAAACCGAAAATAATCGCTGCCCCGATGGTAGTAACGTCTACAATCCAGCCCAGCGCAGCACGACCCAGGAAGGGAATCGGCAAGGAGACCAGCGCTACCAGCCACATGGACCGCGCCGGAATTCCGTTTTCGGTCAGCTTCGAAAAGCGCTGCGGCAGCAGCGCATCTCTGGCCATGGCGTAGAGCAGGCGGCTCAACGCAAAAAGATTGCCGATCAGGCTGGTAATGATCAGCGCCAGCAGCGAGAACATCAGCAACAGGATTCCAGGCCGTCCCAGATAATGGCTGACGGCATAGAAAGCTGGCAGCGCCATGATACCGTCATGCTGACTCAGATTCCGGATGTATTCCAGCCAGTTGGGGTATTTCGATGGACTGGCCGAAACGGAAAGCAGCAGAATAAAAATATACAGTAAGGCGGATGCGACGACTGCATATACGAGAATCCGGAAGGTCTTCCGATGCGGAAAGCGAAACTCCTCCGCGGAATGCGAGATGTTCTCAAACCCAATGAAAGCCCACGGGGAAATGACCGCGATGCGCAGAATTTGGGAAACCGGGCTCTTCCCTGGCACATAGTATGGAGAGTAACTCTCAGGCACAGGCCCGCGGCGCGCAAGCACCAGAACGTAACACAGCGTGATTCCGACAGAAAATGAAATAACAAGGATTAAATTCAGCATACCGACCCCATTTTTGAAGCGGGAGCAGAGAAGTACGACCAACAGGATGGCCGCAATGCTCAGAAGCGCCTCACCCAGATAGACCTCGTAGCCGAAGACATGGTAGCGGAAGCCAAATTCGAAGATTCCGTTTAGAAAATAATCCGCAAAAAGCGGTAGAGACGTCGCATTGGCCCAGAAGATGGCGATATAAGTCAGCGCCAGGAACCACGCGCTTAAAAAGCCGTGGTCATAGCCGAATGTCTCTTTGGTATAGGCGTAGGCTCCGCCCGCGTCCGGAATACTGTTGGCCATATAATGGTAACAGCGGCTGATGATCAGCATGATCACGGCGCCAAGCAGCATGCCCAGCACGCTGCCCAGCGGTCCGGCCTGTGAAAGGTAGGTGTTGCTGGTCACAACCATCGAGCCCCAGCCTATGCTGGTACCGAGGGCCAACGCCCAAGCCTGAGCGGAAGATAAATATGGACCCAACCCTGTGGGCGGTTTCTTTTCTGAGTAATGTGCCATGAAATAGTCTCCTCGCAGACGCCTTGCTCGACGAAGCACCGGGCAGATTATTACTTTCTGCGGTGCGCCTTCATGATGACCAGGTAGAGAATCGCATAATAGAGTGCTGCCAAGCCTGCAACGATCCAGCAAAACAGTGGGGAGCGCGGCGCAAGTCCGACAAGAATCAGTACCGGCGCACCGAGGATGATGCCAACGCTGCTGCCGATGACCAGATTATTCGCCGCGGGGGTGGAGAGGTCCGGGTCAATCTCACGCAGCAAGAGGACACCGGAGCTGATGGTCCCGGTCATCATGCCGTACATTGAGATAAGCCCCTCATAATAATAGTCGGGATAAGCCGCCTTGCAGACAATGCTCAGATGAATCCAGGTAACAACGGCGCCGAGCACCGTAATTAACAGGAAGGGAAGCCAAAGGCCGCGAATATCCTCCAGATTGATAGATGCGATCCCCGCGACGATCATGATGTCAAAAAAGAAGCCGGAGAGCCGGTTCAGGAGGTAATTGTTCTGATACTGGCGACGGATTAACCCACGGCGTTTGCCCTGCTCCAACAGGACTCGCAGCAGCATCGCCAACGCTGCTCCGATGATGAAGTTGAAGCCCCAGATCAGTGTGTTGACGGTGTTCGCCAACCCAGCCGACAGCGCCGCAATGCCCGAAGTCAGGCCCCATGCAGCGAGATAGGTCACCAGATATACCAACAGCACCATAGCCAGTTGGACTGAGAGTTTGTCGATGGAGTCGGAGATGGGAATCTCATCCTTACTTTGGAAGAAGTCCGAAGCCGGCACCTTCTCCACGGCTGAACGGTTCCTGCCAACCTTCCCCTTCCGGGAGAGTACGTGCAGAATGACAACGCCTACCACACAGGCGACGAGATAGCCCGCAGCGGCGACGGCGAGACCGAAGCTGCGGCCACCAGCGAATCCCAGGGCCTCGTAACTGGAACCAATGTTGTTTGCCTGGCCTGGTCCCTGCCCGTAACCCATAGGCAACAATAGCCCAGAGGCCTGAAACAGCGTGGGCATGACGGTATAGCTCAGCAGCAGGGTGATCAACAGACCGATCACACCCTGAACCATATAGGAACTGACGATGACCGCTCCAGACTTGAGCCCGGTAAGGTCTCCACGGGTATCCTTTTTTCCGGCAGGAACACGCAGACTCATTGCAATAAAACCAAGAGCAATGCCGTGGTAAACCAACATCTCCATCAGCTTCTGGTCTAACCGGACCAGCCCCAGATACTTGGCTGCCAGCAGCAGAAAGCCGCCCAGCACGGCGACGGGCATCATACTTTTTCGGATGAAGGCCAGTTTCTGCCGCAGAGTATTTGCCAGCAGGATCGCGCCCGCCAATAGTCCCATCTGGACGACCATATTCCAGAGTGCGTGATTAGCAGCGGAAAAATCCACAGTTACTTATCCTCCCAGATTTCCAGATATTTGCGGAAATTCACTCCGTTTTCAGAACGAATTTCATAATATTCTCCCTGAACCGTCAGGAGCAGACGACTTGTCAGAATTGCCGCCATGGCGCTGATGTCCTTCAGTGGAAAGCGCCATCCGACGCATTCCAGACGATCCACATACTGCAGCAGAGGACCCTCTCCCAACATCTCCTCGCCATGTCCGCCCGTAAGGCGGGTCAGGGTGACCGTATCGTCACGAAACAGAGGTTCCGGCGCGTTGGAGTGCTGAAAGTCCCGGCTGCAGAGCGCTTCACGCTGCCAGTCATCCCAGTCGGCGATGGTAGCAAAAGGCTTATCCGGCTGGAAAAAACCGGTTTCGGTATATTCCAGATCCAGACCGCAATCACAGAAAATGCGGTTGCCACAGGTCTGCAACGTGCTGATGCGGCGGCAACGCGGGCACAGGTACAGCGCACGCTCCATCCCCTCAGCGCGGTTTTTTCCACGGAAGTCGACCGGGTTCTGACACTGGTGCTCCCAGGCATCCTCAGCGATATCACGGTTAATGAGCTCATTGATCTTCTGCGGGCTCATGCCGTGGAGTACTTCCGGCGGGTAGATGCCGACTGGATGGACATGCACTTTGCCGCGCCGCACTTTCTTACCCCAACGGGGTAAGCTCAGGTACGCGCCTTCGATCTTGAAAGTTACCAGCGTTGCGCCCGAAGCCTTGGCCAGCTTGCCCGTTGCAGGGAAAACCGGGATGCTTCGCCCGTTCCACGACTGTTCGCCCTCGGCAAAGAGACACACGGAATGCCCTTCACGAAGGTGGCGCAGACATGCCTTGACGGTATCGGTGCCGGAAGAGGCCTTGCGCCGCGGAATCGGCGCGACAAGACGCGAAAGGAGCCGCGATACCAGCCCGAGACGGAAGAGGTGCTCACTCGCGACAAAATAGACCTGCTTCTCTCGCAAGCTCATCGCTACCAGGAGCGGATCCCAGGCACAGGTGTGATTCGGAATCAGGAGAACGGGCCCATCGACGTGCAGGTCCTCATGTGTGAGGTTGAATCTGTGACAGATCCAAGGGGAGAGGAACATGTATAACACACGCCACCAGCGAAGATGCCGCCGATATTCATCCATTCATGTCCCCTCCTCTCCGGTCCGGTTTGTTCAGCCCATGAACGAACTTAGCCGAAAATCTCTTCTTTGTGCTCAGTCATGCCGTCAATGCAAGCCTGCATGACAACACCCGGCTCCAGCCCCAGCATCTCAATGCCGCGGTTAATGACCTCACGATTGCAGCCGCCGGCGAATTTCAGGTCCTTGTATTTCTTTTTAAAACTCTTGAGACTCATGCCATCCATGCCTTCCGGACGCATCAGTGCATAGGCGTGGACAATGCCGGTAAGCTCATCCACCGTGAAAAGGCTTTTTTCCAGGTTGCTGACGGGCTCTGCCTCGTCGGTAGTGATACCCCAACCGTGCGAAATGATGCTGCGGATGTCCGCTTCATCGACGCCTTCCGGCTCCAGTAGCTCCCGCACATGGTGACAGTGCTCCTCCATAGAGGGATACTTTTCGTAATCCACGTCGTGCAGCCAGCCGATGGCCTCCCAGTGATCTTTGTCCTCACCAAATGATTCAGCCATGGCGCCCATCGCCGCGCTGACACAGGCAGCATGGACAAAGAGGTGTTTTTCGGTGGTGTGCTTCGGAAGAAGTTCCTTGGCACGTTCCAGGGTCAGCTTACTCATTTTATCCCTCCTTCAGAAATCTGTTATCAAGAATAACGCAGAAACACTCGGATTGCAAGCAGGTTTTGCAATCTTCCGCCTCGTCGCGCTGACATGGGGACGTAGAAAAACCGCTGGAAAAGGCGGATTTTTATCAGGGTGTTCAGATGACAGCAGATTGGGGCGGAATGGCGCTTCCGGTGTTCTTGTAAAACGCAGTTCCAACTCACAACGAACTATGTTCTCCTCGACCCCGCCGTCCTGTGAGTTGGCCACTAAGGACTGGCACGAAAAAAACCACCGGTTTCCGGTGGTTTTTTCAATCATGAAATGGTTTTTGCTCTCATACGGCTTTTCCGCCGAGGTGAAACTTCCGAAGCAGAAAGCCGGTACCCTTCTTCAGCCAGTGCTGCGACTCCATATGCAGAACGGTCACCTCGCGGTACGGCATGCCGTTGGTCTCCAGCCAGACATCCAGCAGCCTCTCGCCGATAAAGCCGAAGACACGTTTGTCGTAATCGGAGTATGTGCTGAGATCGAGACGCTTTTCCAGCTCGAACAGCACATCGAAAAGCCATTCGCAGTAGCGGTCCAACTGGTCCCGGCGCATCACAAACATGTTGAAACGATGCCCCTGGGTCCGCTTCAGCGTCCGGTCAAAGGCTGCAACATACTCCGGGTACTTTTCCACAAGGACAGCACGGGTTGAAATCAGGTCCTCCTCGTGGTGTGCGTGCGCGTACTGGCTGTAGCCGGTTTCGATGAAATAGTTGCGTTTCTTCGGCAGCAAAACTGGCACATCGGCAAGTAACGCCTCAGCCTCTGTCAAAGTGAGCAGCCTGTCCCACGGGTCTCCGCGACCTTTCCCGGCAAAATAGCGTCGGTAGTGGCACAGGCCTACTGCGTCCGATTCCAGGTTTTTCCATGCCCAGTAGAGGCAGGTCAGCTCACAGTAATTGGGATTACGCCCGCTGATATTCTCGCCGCTGTCGTCCCCGGTGTAGGGGAGAGCCGGATGCAGCGCAGCACCAGCCTGAACCGGCAGATAAAGCGGATCAGAAGGCATTCGATATTCCTTGTGTGTGGCAACGACAATCTGTATTTTCATAGAGCCATGATAGCAAATCAGGGGCGAAAAAGCAAGGTGAACTTCGGATTGAAAAAGCCATTCGGATAGGATATAATATAATACCAGCCCAGACATTGGAAGAGATAAGGAACGAGACGCACACAAGGAGCAGGGAAGACATGATCAAGGAAAATCAACAACTGTTGAATCGCCTGAATGTACTCAGCGATGCAGTCATTATCTACCTGATGATTCCGTTGGCGTTCTGGTTCCGTTTTTATGTCCAGAAGGGCGGCGTACAGACCATGGTACTGCAGCAGTATCTTTGGATTGGCCTGTTCTTTACTGCGCTGCAGGTCTTTCTGATGGTGCTCGCAGGATTGTACCGCCCCTTCCGCCATGTCCGGCTCCGGGTGGAATTGGGTCAGCTCTGGGCGGTGAGTTTGGTCTCCTTTGCTCTGCTGCTGAGCTGGCTGTCCCTTCGTCACCAGGACGATTATTCCCGTCAGATGATTTTCCTGTTCTTTGGGCTGGACCTCTTCATGCTCAGCCTCAAGCGCTGGGCCATGCGCCAGTTGCTGTGGCGCTTTCGCGCACGCGGTTATAACCTGAAGCATGTAGTCCTCATCGGGGACGGGAAAATGGCGAAGCAGTATCTGGAAAAGCTCAAAAGCGAGCCGACCATGGGTTACCATCTCCTCGGCTACATTGCCGAAAACGAGTCGACGAACCTGGAGGATATTCCTTGGCTGGGCGGCTTTGATATGTTGGAAGCTGTGCTGGAAAAACGCAAGCCGGACGAGGTCATTTCGGCAGTCGGGTCTGAGGAATTCGGCCGCACGCGCGAGATCATCGATGCCTGTGAAAAGACCGGCTGCAAGTTGTCAGTTATCCCCATTTACGCGGAATACATGGCCGGCAACTCGCAGATTGACGATCTGGACGGCATCCCCCTGCTGAACGTCCGGCGCATCCCGTTGGATAATCTGGCCAACGCCTTTATCAAGAGAGCGATGGACATTGTCGGCTCAGCCTTGATTTTGATTGTCTTCTCCCCGCTGATGCTTGTCTGCGCCATCGGCGTCAAGCTCTCGTCACCGGGACCGGTAATCTTCGCACAGAAGCGCATCGGACGCAACAAAGAGCCGTTCATGATGTATAAGTTCCGCTCCATGCGCGTCAATGATAAACAGGATACCGGATGGAGCAGCACCCACGACGATCGGAAAACCAAATTCGGGTCCTTCATCCGCAAGTACTCACTGGATGAATTCCCACAGTTTTGGAATGTACTGAAGGGCGACATGAGCTTAGTCGGACCGCGCCCGGAGGTGCCCTTCTATGTCGAGCAGTTCAAGGAAGAAGTACCGCGTTACATGCTCAAACACCTCGTACGACCTGGCATCACCGGCTGGGCACAGATCAACGGCCTGCGCGGCGATACATCGATTCCGCAGCGTATCCGCTATGACATCTACTATATTGAACACTGGAGCCTTGCCTTCGACATGAAGATACTGTTCCGCACGGTCTTTGGAGGAAAGTTCAAAAACGAGGAAAGCATGAAATAAAGCGGCAAGACACAACGTATTATTTCGTCTCCGCCGGGAGATGTGCTTCTCAAGCCATGAAGCACCCCTGCCATGTCGGCGGGGGTGCTTTACACAGAAAACCGTGCCGGGTGTTGACATTGGACATTTTGCTTCTATGATATGCCTGAACGCGTTCGGGGAAAGGCTCAGCGGTATGAAAATCAGGACTCATGAAAGGTCAACAGCGCGCGACATGACCAGGGGGCCGATTCTTCGGCTGCTGGTACTCTTTGCATTGCCGCTGATGCTGGGAAATGTCTTTCAGATGCTGTACAATACTGTGGACTCAATCATTGTCGGGAACTTCGTCTCCAAGCAGGCACTTGCGGCAATCGGTTCCACAACCGTCATCGTGAATATGCTGGTGTTCTTCTTCAATGGCTTTTCCATCGGCGCGAGTGTCGTGATCGGCAACAGTTTCGGGGCACGTAACATGGAGCGCCTGCATGATGCTATCCACACCACGATGGCAGCAACTTTCCTCCTGAGTCTCCTGCTCACACTGCTGGGGGTTGCGCTGGTCAAACCCATGCTCGCTTTCATGAGCACCCCGGAAGACGTTTTTGCCGATGCCTCGTTATATCTGCGTATCTATATCGGCGGCATCTCCGGCCTGCTGATCTACAACATGGGCAGCGGTATCCTCCGTGCGGTGGGTGACTCGACGCGCCCGCTGTATTTCCTGATTCTGACGAGCGTCCTGAACATTGTGCTGGACCTCTTCTTTGTTCTGGGGCTGAAAGCCGGCATCGCCGGAGCCGCTGTAGCAACAATTCTGTCGCAGTTTGTCTCCGCGGCGCTGATCCTGCTGCTGCTGACACGGACACAGGACATTTACCGCATGAATTGGCGGGAGTTGCGTATTCATCTGCCGATCCTGAAAAAGATTTTCGCTGTTGGCATGCCTGCGGCATTACAGGCAGTGATTACGTCGTTCTCCAATATTTTTGTGCAGGGCTACATCAACGTATTCGGTTCAGACGTGATGGCAGGCTGGGCGAGCTACAACAAGCTGGATCATTTTATCCTCCTGCCCATGCAGAGCATGGCTATGGCCTCCACCACCTTTGTCAGCCAGAATATCGGCGCTGGCGACAGGGAGCGCAGCCGCCGGGGTACAGTGACAGCCATCCTCCTTTCGTGCGCCGTCACGGGGGCTATTGCAGCGATGCTCGCAGTCTGGGCGCCGGGTGCGGTAAGACTCTTCTCCCCGGATACGGCAGTTATTCACTATGGAGTGCTGTTCATCCACGCCAATGTATTCTTCCTGCTGTTTAACTGCGTCAACCACGTGCTGGCAGGCGCGCTTCGCGGGCGTGGGGATGCGCGCGGGCCAATGATCATTATGCTGTTGACCTTTGTGCTCCTGCGGCAGATTTATCTGTACATGGTCACGCACTTTGTGGCGAATACGCCGCTCCTGGTCGGCCTGGGCTACCCGGTGGGCTGGGTGAGCTGCTGTGTCATCGAGCTTCTATACTTCTGGTATCGAAACCGAAAGGAACAGAACACCCCCATCAGTCTCTCGGCTGGATAAAATACAACTGCCATGACTCGGTATGAACACCGAATCATGGCAATTTTTTGCCCTGTATTCACAGGGAGGCAAATGAAAAAACATATAAAGCCATCAGGTTTTAGACTGATTTATCTCTCAGAAACCTGTTTTACCAGCTCCAACTCTTCCAGAGAGATGCAGTTCTGGATGGTGCCGGCAGAGACGGCATCTATACATTCCTCCAGGTCCATCCAACGGACGCGGTCGACTTCTTCCTCCTGCAGCACGAAGTCCCCTTCCTCCAGGGCTGTCCAGAGCAGAAACACTTTCGTGTACTGGCGGTCGTGATAGGGCTCCCCGAAGAAAACGTCATCCCAGATAATGTTCAGGTCTCCACAGTACACCAGCTCTGACTCTTTCGCCGTGACGCCCAACTCCTCTTTCAACTCTCTCACCGCCGATAACAGATACTCCTGCCCTGCAGGAATATGACCGGCGCTGGAAATGTCGTAACAGCCCGGAAACGACTTCGTCAGAGCACGCTTCTGGAGCAGCACCTGAACACAGCCGTTCCATCTG
>JAEEGL016955782.1_pt1 | contig 13386 bp, 10 predicted proteins | sample 9134231 | NCBI WGS metagenome assembly JAEEGL01 (sample SAMN16246548, study PRJNA631951) | gut metagenome | biome: gut microbiome; feature: rumen; material: fiber-attached | host: Bos | place: Iran: Karaj | collected 2018-10 | reverse complement strand
GACAAGGGATTTACTACTTATGACCTTCGCATTACAGAACCAAATAAAGAGCCGGCCATTGGACCTGGCGCAATTCACAGCCTTGAACATCTTATGGCAACCTGGTTCCGCAATTCTGAAGTAAAAGATGATGTTGTTTACGTTGGCCCAATGGGCTGTCTTACCGGAATGTACATCATTATGCTTGGAAAATATTCTGTTGAAGATATGCGCAAACTTACTATCCGCTGTCTTGAATGGATTCTTACTCAAAATGAAGTTCCTGCTACACGCCCGGAAGCCTGCGGAAATTATCTTCTTCACGATCTTCCAATGTGTAAATGGGAAGCAAAGCGCTACTTAGACCGCTTAAAAAATGATTTCCATTGTGAGTATACAAAACTTGAAGTAAAACTCGACGACGGAAAAATTTTTGCTGATGCATAAAAAACATCATAAAAAGGTTGAATGAATATATTAGCCAAATTCAAAGAAACAGCCGTTTCGGTTTTGCCTGTTATGGCAATTGTGCTGTTTCTTGGTTTTACAATTGTTCCTCTCGATAAGTTTTTGCTCGCACGCTTTTTAGTTGGCGGGCTTTTACTTATTATTGGTCTTACAATCTTTTTGCTTGGCGTTGATTTGGGAATTCAGCCAATGGGCGAACGTTGCGGCGCCGAGCTTACTAAAAAGCGTTCTCTTTCGCTTTTGCTTTTTGTAGCTTTTATAATCGGTTTTATTGTTACCGCAGCGGAGCCTGATATTCAGGTTTTTGGCGGCCAGGTTCGCGGCATTTTTCCTTTTGTTAATAAACTGATTATCACTTTTGTTATTGCAGCCGGCGTTGCGTTTTTTATTATGCTTGGACTTTTGCGAACGGTTTTAAATATTTCGCTTAAGTGGACTTTTTTTATTTCGTACAGCGTACTTTTTGCGCTTGCAATTTTTGCACCTCAAAGTTTTTTTGGTATTGCTTTTGATTCGGGCGGAGCAACTACTGGCCCAATGACGGTTCCTTTTATTATGGCGCTTGGGCTTGGTGTTTCTTCTGTTCGTGATGATAATGATAACAGCTTTGGTCTTACCGGCGTTTGTTCTATTGGCCCGATTATGGCTGTTTTGATTTATGCTATTATTATGAAAGCTGGCGGCGCGTTTTCTGGCATTGCTCAAGGTGCTTCAGAAAATGCGGCAAGTGCAACCAAAACTTCTATTGCGCTAAACGCCGCTGAAGCTTCGGGATTTTTCAGCAACATTTTTTCACCATTTGGAACTATAGCCGGCCACGTTTTTCGCGAAGCGCTTATTTCTATCGTTCCTCTTTTTGCGCTTTTTGTTGCTTTTCAGTTTTTTCTTTTGAAAATGACTAAGCGCCAGGTTGTTAGAATTATTATTGGTTTTGCTTATGCATTTTTTGGGCTCACTATTTTTTTGATTGGCGTAAACGGCGGATTTTCGCAGGCGGGCGCGGCGCTGGGGCAAAAGTTGGGCGAAATGGCGGGAACGCGAGGCGGAGCGTGGTACGCGCTTCTTATTGGAACTGGGCTTTTGCTTGGGGCAATTATTGTTTGTGCGGAGCCTGCCGTTTGGGTTTTGAGTGAACAGGTTGAACAGGTAAGCGGCGGCACTATCAAACGTAAAGTGCTTTTGGTTTTTCTTTCTGTAGGAACTGCAATTGCAATTGGGCTTTCTATGTGGCGCGCTGTAGCCGGCTTTAATCTTAAAATCCTTTTGATTCCCGGCTATTTTATTGCAATGGCGCTTATGCTTTTCTGCCCTTCTCTTTTTTCTGGTATTGCTTTTGATTCTGGCGGTGTTGCTTCTGGGCCTCTTACTTCTACTTTTGTACTTTCGTTTACTTTAGGAGCTGCAAGCGGAAATGATTCTTATAATTCTTTTGGCGTAATTGCCCTTGTTGCAATGATGCCGCTTTTAGCCATTCAGATTATGGGAATCATCTTCAAAATCAAAAAAAATAAAACCTCTAAGGAGTCAGCTGATGCATTATAAACTTTTGATAAGTATTGTTCCGCACAACTGCGGAGAATTTATTTCTAATGCAGCAAAAGCCGCAGGAGCCGGCGGCGGCACCATTGCAATGGGTCGCGGAACTGCTTCTAACGGTGTGCTTCAACTTTTGGGGCTTGGCGACACTTCCAAAGATATTGTTTACATCATTCTCGAAGAAGAAAAACTTGAAGAAGCCAAAAAGGCTATTATTCTGGCTTCTGAATCTAAAAAGCATTTTGGCGTATTTTTTACGCTGGAAGTTGGAAGTTTTATGAAGACCGGAACTTCAACCACGCCATTTGTAAATCAAAATCAAAAAGCAACTTTAACTACTGTAAAAGGAGAAAATATGTCAGCAAAAGATTCTTACATTATGATAAATGCCATTGTGAACAAAGGCTACGCCGAAGATGCTATGGCTGCCGCACGAAAAGCCGGAGCCGGCGGCGGCACGATTATGAGCGCGCGCGGAACTGCAAAAGAAGACGACGCTGCATTTTTTGGTATGAAAATTGTGCCTGAAAAAGAAATGCTTATGATTCTTGTTCCCGCAGAAAAAAAAGATTCTATTGTTAAAGCTATTACTGAGCTTCCTTGTTTTGCCCAAGCCGGCAGCGGAATCATTTTTTGCAACGAAGCGCAAGACTTTACTATTTTAGGCAAAAAATAATTTTAAACTTTTGCTTTACAAAAAATCATTATATAATAAAAGTAATCATAAAATGTGATTATTTTACCATAAAAAAGGATTTTTATTTGAGTAAACACAGGCATTATGTCACATTTTTGATTTCGCTGTTTATTTGTTTTCAGCTTAGTGCTACGCTTATTCCTAGTAAAAATTCAAATCTAAAAAATCTAAGTACCGGTTGGGAACTTTTTCTCCAGAAAACTCCGGAACAAACTTTTGCCCTTGTTGATTCTAATTTTCCAGCTGATTATACGGTAACTGTTCCGCACGAATGGAATAAAGAAGTTTTTCATTTTGGAATTAAGCAGCCCGAAACTTACGGCTGTTACCGTTACGTTTGCAAAAATCTAAATCCAGATTTAACTTACGCTTTGCACACTAAAGAATCGCCTGGAACCGCATGCGCTGTTTATGTAAACCGAACTATAATTGCAAACGCCGGCGACCCTTTTTCTATTTCAACGCCGTATTACACTCAAAACCCATACAAATATGGAACTTCGCATTCAAAATGCGTGCCGCTTTATTGTGAATTTAAGCCAGACCAAAACGGAAATGCAGAAATTTTATTTTTTGTAGCAAATTATTATTACCGAAAAGGCGGCCTTTGGGATCGTGTTTATTTGGGGCAGGCAAAAGATGTTTGGCATTACAACATTTTAACTATGGTTTTTTATTGCATTGTAATTGGAAGTTTGATTTTTGTTGGGCTTTTAAATATGGTGCAATTCATTCTGAACAAAAAACGAAGCGAATATTGCTTTCTTGGAGTTGCATCGCTGGCTTTTGCTTTAAGAATTGCAACGGCCGGCTATTGTTCTTTGGGAATCTTTTTTCCAGAATTAACCGGCGAACTTAAAATCAAACTTGAACTTGTTGCAACCTGGCTTGTTCCAATTTCTGTAATTCAATTGATTTTTTTGATTTATCCTTCTAAAAACAGGACGGTTATTTTCAGCTTTCTTAAAGAAAAATATTTGCGCTATTCGTTAATCACAATTGATTTTATTTTGGGAGTTCTTTCGCTTATTCTTCCGGCGTGGTTCACAAACCGCTTTACACCGTACTTTCAGATTCTTTTGATTATTTTTTCTCTTTATGTAATTATTTTCTGTATTTCCAATTTGATTAAGCGCCAGCGCTATTCTCTTTACAATTTTCTGAGTTTTTTAACTATTGCAATCGGCGGCTTTATTGATATTATTCATCAAAAATCAAAGGAAATTATTCCTATTCCAACGCTTCCATTTTTTATTCTTGCGTTTGTGATTATTCAAATCATAATGCTTGCGGCTATTCAAAATGATATTTATAAAGAAACGATAAAAGGCACAAACGACCTTAAAATCTTAAACGAAGCATACCTTAGATTTGTGCCAAAAGAATTTCTTCAACTTTTGAACAAAGATTCTATTATCAAAACAAAGCTTGGCGATTATTCAAATATTGAAATGACGATTATGTTCTCGAAAGTGCAGATTCAATGTGCACAGGCTGATGTTTCTTTGCAGGAAAATTTTTCGATTTTCAATGATTATCTGAAGGTCATTTCTCCAATTATTAAAAAATACGACGGCTTTGTAAGCAAATTTCTTAGCGGCGGTTTTATGGCGCTTTTTCCAAAATCACAATTAGACGCAATTAGAACAGCGCTTGAAATTAACGACAAAATCAAACTTTTTAACGCTTCCGAAGAATCAAAAAATTACACTATAACCGCTTGGATGGGCATTCATTTTGGACTTATGATTATTGGAACTATTGGCGAAGAAAATCGCCTTGATGATACTGTAATTTCTGATACTGTAAACACAGCCTCGCGAATTGAAAGCGTTTGCGAATCTTTAAACAAAAATATTATTATTTCTGAAGCTGTTCACAAAAAACTTTTAGCCGAACGACTTAACAATTTGCAAATTAACGCGCTTGAAGCAATTTTCGTAAAAGGAAAAGAAAAACCTTTGCAGCTTTACGAAATTACGCGCAAAAAACAAAATGAATCAACAAAGGAGGAAAATCCGGAATGAAAAGAAATTTCGCCGCATTTATTTTTTTGATTTTTCTGAATTTTTCTCTTTTTGCAAATTCAACTTACAAAATTCCAAATCAACATACGCTAGAATATTCTTCTGAAAATATAATCACAAACTGGGACTTTTTTTGGGACAAACTCGTTCTTCCAGAAAATCAAAGCGAAGTGCCAAATCTTGTTGTAAAAACTCCTTCAGACTGGAACAAATACGAGCTTCCGCCCGAAATCAAAAAAATCACAAAAACCGGAAAAGGCGCCGGCACTTACAGAATTACGCTTACAAATCTTAAACCAAATCAAAATTACGCATTTCCGGCTTACCGGCTTGGCTACACAGCTTTTGAAGTTTACGCCGGAAACAAACTGATTTTCCGCTCGGGCATTCCAAACACAAACTGGGACGAAACAATTGCCGAACAATATTTTGACAAAGCGGTTTTTACTTCTGACAGCGAAGGAACAGCCACAATTTCGATTTTTATTTCCAACAGTTTTTATAGAAAAGGCGGTTTTCGCGGCAGTTTTAATCTTTTTGAAGAAGAAGCGTACGACGAATATCACACAAAAGAAGTTTTTATGTACAGCATTTTTTCGGGCATTCTTTTGATGATTGTTGTTTACTGTTTTTTAAATTCAATTCTCAAAAAAAGCCGTGCCAACGTTTACCTTGCACTTTTGGTTCTTGTGATTTATTCGCGCATTGCATCTTATTTGTTCCCGCTTTTAAAAGCAATTTTCCCGTCAATTTCTTTTGAACTTATGCTCAGAATTGAATATATTTCTGTGTTCTTTATTCCGGGCTTTATTACGCTTTTTATAAACGAACTTAGCAAAGATATTTTTAAGCATATTTCGCCAAAACTAATTGCGTTCCCAAGTTACATTTTCTTTATTTTGAATTTTATTCTGCCAATCAGGCTGGCAAATAGAATGGTGCCTTTTATGCAGGCTTATATGTTTATTGTAATTGGAATAAACAGTTTTCTTTTTGTAATCAAGATTTTGCGCGAAAAAGATTTTATTTGTACAACTGCAATTATTTCGTTTGCGATTCTTGCAATTGGCGGAATTGGCGATATTCTTTTGATTAATCATTGTACTTTCTTAAATGGAATGCACCCAATTACGCCGGCGTTTGTACTTTTTTCTCTAACGCAGATTTTCCTTGTTGGCTCAATTCAAAACAAAAATTACTTAAAAACGCTCGAATTAAATGATTATCTTGTTGAAACTAACAAAGCGTATTACCGATTTGTTCCAAAGGAATTTTTGGAACTTTTGAGCAAAAAAGATATTACAGAAGTGCGGCTCGGTGATTTTAAGATTTCAAAGGCTGCAATTTTGTCTGCGGATATTAGAAACTTTACCGCAACTTCAGAAAAACTTGCGCCAATTCAGGTTTTTGAATTGCTGAACACATATCTAAAAAGAATTGCTCCGCTAATCAGAAAATACAACGGAATTATCGAAAAATATCTTGGCGACGGAATTATTGCGATTTTCCCAGAAAGTGCTGAAGCTGCAATTAACTGCGCGCTTGAAATGCAGCAGGAAATGATTTTGCTTCGCGATGAATTTTCTTCTCACGGAATGCCGCGAATTAGAATTGGCATTGGAATTCATTATGGAAATATTGTTATTGGAACCGGCGGCACAAAAGAACGAATGGCAGAAATTTCTCTTTCTAAAGATATTGATATTGCCGTAAAAACTGAATCGCTTACAAAAGTTTGTTTGCGCCCAATTTTAGTAACCGCCGCAGCCCTTAATATTGCCCAAACAGAAGCTCAAACTGCCGGCCGCGAATTACAAATCATAAAAGAACAAATGCCGCAAAAACTTTCTTCGGAATTAAAGCAAAACGTTTTTTCTATTTATAATGAAAATATAGAACCGATTTTGTAAACAAACTTTCAACAAAGCACACAAAAAAACACTTGCATAATTGCTCAAATGATATTATTATTTGAATGGTTGTTCAACTGAAAATCAAACAATTTTACTAAACTTGCCGCAAAGCTGGCAGACTTTTTAGGAGCACAAATGCAAAAAAACGAAGAATTATGTGAAAGCGAAATGATTCACGAAAAAATAGTTCAACAGGTTCGCGCAACATTTCCAAAAGACGAAATAATTTTTGACCTTGCAGATTTTTATAAAATCTTTGGAGATACAACACGCGTAAAAATTCTTTATGCGCTGGACAAAAGCGAACTTTGCGTTTGCGATATTTCGGCGCTGCTTGGAATGTCGGTTTCGGCAGTTTCACACCAGCTAAGAAGTTTGCGCGAATCTGATTTGGTTAGAACAAAACGGCAAGGAAAAATCATTTATTACAGCCTTGCAGATGACCATGTAAAAAGCATTTTGGAATGCGGTATAGAACATATTAAAGAAAAGGAATAAACGTCAACCCGAATTTAATTTGGGAGCTACTAGTAAATGCTGAAACAAGTTCAGCATAACGACAAGGAGTTATATATGAGCCAAGAACATAAACATCATCATCACAAAGAGCACGAAGAATGCTGCTGCCACGAACACGAGCATTGCGAATGCGGGAATGAACATCACGAACATTCACATAATCATAATCATGCGGGCTGCACTTGCGGTTGCGGCCACGAACACGGACATTCTCACAACCACGAGCACGGCGAAAATGAAAAAGAGCTTTCTGTAAAACAGCTGATTTTTGCAGCTTTTATGTTTGTTTTAGGGCTTGTTATTGAACATTTGCCTTTAGATAACTGGCTTTCTGGAATCGAAAAAAGCGAACTGATTCACAAAGCCGTTTGTATGATTCTTTATTTTGCAGCTTACTTAATTACCGGAAAAGATATTGTAATTAGAGCCGTTTCAAATCTGTTTCACGGGCAGCTTATGGACGAAGCATTTTTGATGTCAGTTTCATCAATTGGTGCAATTTTGCTTGGCAAATATGAAGAAGCCGTTGCCATAATGATTTTATATCAGATTGGCGAAAAATTTGAAGATTATGCAGTTGATAAATCGCGCGATTCAATAGAAGACATTGCAAAACTTCGCCCAGACCACGCAACACTCAAAGTTGGCTCAGAAACTCGCGAAGTTACACCAGAAGAAGTTGAAACAGATTCTGTAATCATCGTAAAACCAGGCGACCGCATTCCAATAGACGGAATTGTTATAGACGGCGAAAGTTTTATAGATACTTCTGCGCTCACAGGCGAAAGTATTCCGCGCCGCGTTGGAATTGGCGACGAAGTGCTTTCTGGCTCAATTAACAAACAAGGTGTTTTGGAAATCAAAACAACGCGCCATGCAGGCGAATCTGCGCTTTCTCGTATTCTTGAGCTTGTAGAAAATGCAACAGAAAACAAAACAAAATCAGAACAGTTTGTTACACGCTTTGCCCGCGTTTACACTCCAATTGTTGTTTATTCGGCACTTGCACTCGCAATTATTCCAAGCGTAATAATCGGCTTTAGAAGCGGCTCTTGGAGCTGGCAGCAAACCTGGAGCACTTGGGTTTACCGCGCACTTATGTTCCTTGTAGTAAGCTGCCCTTGTGCGCTTGTAATTTCAATACCACTTTCGTTCTGCAGCGGAATTACAGCTGCAGCACGGCAAGGAATTCTTATAAAAGGCAGCGTTTTTCTGGAAGCACTTGGACACGCAAAAACTGCAGTTTTTGACAAAACCGGAACTTTAACAAAAGGAAACTTTGTAGTATCACACATTCACGCAACAGACCCGGCAATTACAGAAGTTGAACTGCTTGCGCTTGCAACACATACAGAAATGTTTTCAACACACCCAATTTCAGCTTCGCTAAAAGCAGCACATCACGACAAATGTTGCGACAAAGTAAAACTTGAAAATGTAGAAGAAATTGCCGGCAAAGGAATCAAAGCATTAGTAAACGGAAAACAAGTGCTCGCCGGAAACACAAAACTTATGGCTCAGTTTGGAATTTCTTACAACGAATGCAGCGAACATCAAGACGGAACAGTAATTCATGTTGCAAGCGAAGGAAAATACAGCGGCCACATAGTAATTAGCGATGAAATAAAAGACGATTCGCACGACGCAGTTAAAGGGCTCAAAAAAATCGGCGTAGAAAATGTTGTAATGCTCACCGGCGATAATGAACGCGCGGCTCACACCGTTGCAGCAAAGCTCGGGCTAAAAAAGGCTTACGGCCAGCTACTTAGCGCAGATAAACTTTCTAAAGTTGAAGAATTACTTTTGGATTTAAAAGATAAAAATGGAAAAACGCGCGGCACACTTGTTTTTGCTGGCGACGGAATTAATGACGCGCCGGTACTTGCCCGCGCCGACGCAGGAATTGCAATGGGAAGTATGGGAAGCGACGCCGCAATCGAGGCCGCCGACATTATTATAATGGAAGATAAACCTTCAAAAATTGTAGACGCAATTAAAATCAGCCGGCGAACCCTGCGAGTTGTTTACGAAAACCTCTATGGTTCGTTGGGAATTAAGGGAGCAATTCTTGTACTTAGCGCGCTCGGCGTCTCTAATATGTGGATTGCCGTTTTTGGCGATGTAGGAGTTACAATCCTGGCCGTTTTGAACAGCCTTAGACTTTTGCGCAAGAAAAAATAATTTGGCCGTTTGCCATAAGACATTTTTTTCCTTATACTGATTTTATGAATCTTTCAAACATTGTAATAGTATTGGATCACCCAGACGAGTCGCGAAACATTGGTGCGGCTTGTCGGTCTATGGCAAATAATGATATAAGCGAACTTAGAATAGTTGGAAACAAAGAAAATTATGATATAGAACACATTCACGTTTTGGCAATACATGCCGGCGCGATTTTTGACAATGCAAAGTTTTATGATTCAATAACAGAAGCTACAAAAGACTGTGCAATTTGTGCAGGAACAACACGCCGGCGTGGAAAAAAACGCGGAAAACTATTGCTGCCAGAAGAATTTGCAACTATGGCAGATTCAACTACCGAAAGCAACGCAAAAGTTGCTGTAATTTTTGGCAACGAACGAACAGGCCTTACAGACGAGCAGCTGGACGAATGCAATCTTGGCGTAACAATTCCTTCATCAGATAATTTTGGTTCGCTAAATCTTAGTCACGCAGTTCAAATTATGAGTTATCATCTTTTTAGAAAAGCACTTGTGCAAAAAAAAGGCGAATATCGCGGCTATACACCACTTACTTTGGAACGCGTAGACAACACAGTAAAAACAATTACCGACAATATGCAAAAAATCGGCTTTTTTAAAATGCCTGGCCGGCAAGATATGGAAAATTTCTGGAGAAGCATTTTGAGCCGCGCAAATCTTTCAGAGGGCGAAGCTCAATATCTCGAAAAAACTTTTTCAAAAATGGCCGGTTTAGCTCAAAAAAATCAAAATCAGGAATAACCAAAAATGAAATATGAACATCTGCTTTTTGATTTAGATAATACGCTTTACCCCGCAAGTTCAGAAATGGACAAAGGAATTACGCGCCGAATGCTTGAATGCGTTGCTGATTTTTTTAAATGTGATATGGAAACAGCAATCAAAATCCGCGCAGAAAGAATAGTGCACTACTCTACTACTTTAGAGTGGCTTCGCTCCGAAGGACTAAAAGATGTAGAAGCCTTTTTAGCGCATGTTCACCCGGAGAATGAAGCAGATGAATTGCAGCCGCAGCCACGCTTGCGCGAATTTTTGATTTCGCTAAAAATGCCAATGTCAATTTTAACAAATGCGCCGCACGAGCATTCAGACAGAGTTCTACAAAACCTTGGAGTTGCAGATTTGTTTATGGCCGTAACAGATATTCGCGACGCAAAGTTTAATGGAAAGCCTTACCCAGATTCATATATGGCAGCGTTGCAAAAAGTTGGTGCAAAAATCCAAAACACACTTTTTTTAGATGATATGACAAAATATACCGACGGCTGGGCGGCACTTGGCGGAACAGCAGTTTTAATTGGCAACAAAAATGGTAAAGCCTTATCAGATGATGCAAAATCAATGCAAAAAGCCCGCCTTGCAAATAAAACAGGAATTAAAGGGCAAACAATTCGGCTGAATTCAATTTACGAATTACAAACAATTTTATAAAGCGCTGGAGATTTTTATATGAAAAAGATTCTTTGTGTTTGTCTAAGCTCAACATTGCAAAGGACAATATCATTTTCGCAATTAAAGCTAACAAAAGTAAACCGTTCAGAACATTATAGACAAGACGCTTCTGGAAAAGCCGTAAATTCTGCAAGAGTTTTAACACAATTAGAAAAAGGCTCTGCAACAGTAATTTGCCCGCTTGGCGAAAAAAATCTTTCGGCATTTTTAGACGCTGCAAAACGCGACGAACTTAATTTAATGTACGTTACAATTCCCGGAAATACACGAGAATGCTGGACCTTGCTAGATAAATCAGCAAAAACTACAACAGAATTAGTTGTAAGCGAGCCAGTTTTAGAAACTGATGAAGACAAAAAACTTGTGGCAAACGCAGAAATCAAAATATTAAAAACCATAAATGAAATGCTAAATGAAGTTGACGCCGTATTGCTGGCGGGAAGCCGTCCCAATATTTGGAGCCAAGACCTTTATGCAACAATCGCAGGAATGACGCACGACGCAAAAAAAATCTTTCTCGCAGATTACATAGGAAGCGACCTTCAAAAAACACTCGCGGCGGCAATTCCCGACATCATCAAAATCAACGAAGAAGAATTCCGCCACTCGTTTCCAGAGCTGTCAGACCAGCCGCTGGAAGAAGCTGTCGCACAAACAAGCCGCAACCTAAACAACATCGTAATAGTAACACGCGGCACCGAGCCAACTTACGCAGCGGCTCGCGGCAAATTCACCGCCTGCCCAACCGAATCAGTTGCCGCGCTCAACACAACCGCGTGCGGCGACAGTTTCAACGCCGGATTTCTCTACGAATATCTTCGCTCAGGTAATCTAAAAGCCGCACTCAAAAAAGGAACCTGGTGTGCCGCCCGCAACGCCGAGCTAGAAGCACCCGGAGCAATCAGATAACCTACCAGAGCAAACACATTATAAAACCTGGCCTTGCTACACAATTTTTTATAACGGGTTTGCCCTAGATATTATTCATAATTTTCTCACACTAATTGCAAAAAGCCGGGCTTGATAATATAATAGTAAACATAAGAGGCAACCGGTTGCCTCTTATTAAAAAATATCGTATACGATATTTTTTAATTGACGCATTTTTGCTCCGCAAAAAGTGTTCAAAATCATCTTTAAGAAGCAAAAATTACTGTTCACGCTTCTTATTTCACAGGAGTTTTTATGAGTATCGAAAAAAAGCCGCTTGTAAATGATCTTTACACAGCTGACCCTTCTGCACACGTTTTTAATGGAAAAATCTACATTTATCCTTCACACGACGAAGACATTGATGTTGAAAGCAATGACAATGGCGACCAGTATGATATGAAAGATTATCATGTTTACGAAATGAAGGATACTGAAACATATCCACGCGACTGCGGCTGTGTTTTTACACTTAAAGATGTAAAGTGGGCAAGCAAGCAGCTTTGGGCTCCAGATTGTGCCGAAAAAGACGGAAAATATTATTTCTACTTCCCAGCTCGCGACAAAACTGGAATGTTCCGTGTTGGTGTTGCTGTTGGTGACAAGCCAGAAGGTCCTTTTACTCCAGAAGATGATTATATTCAGGGAACTTACTCTATTGACCCTTGCTGTTTCCAGGATACAGATAATAAATACTATCTTACAATGGGCGGATTGTGGGGCGGCCAGCTTGATCAGTACCGCAACAATAAATGGAGCGCAGACAACAAAGAGCCTCAGGGCGCTGAACCTGCCTGCACACCAAAAATCGCACTTCTTAAAGACAATATGAAAGAACTTGCAGAAGAATTGCGCGACCTTGTAATTGTAGACGAAAACGGCAAACCTTTAACTGGCGGAGATGATGTTCGCCGCTACTTTGAAGATCCTTGGTTGTTCAAAAAGGACGATACTTATTACTTTACATACTCAACTGGTACATCACACCTTTTGTGCTACGCAACAAGCAAGAATGTTTACGGTCCATATACTTATGGTGGCTGTATTCTTTCTCCAGTTTTGGGTTGGACAACACACCATTCTATCGTTCAGTTCAACGGAAAATGGTATCTTTTCTACCACGACTGCGAGCGCTCAAACGGTATCAACCAAAAGCGCAATGTAAAGTTCCGCGAACTTACATTCAAGCCAGACGGAAAGATTCAGACAATGGACGGTTTTGACCGCTAAAAATACTGCCGGGCAGCAAGGCCATTTTTTGCTGCCCGGCTTTTTTTTATTTACAATATTGTATTTTTTATGATTTTCTGATAAATTAATATTCATATCGGGCCATTAGCTCAGTGGTTAGAGCAGAGGACTCATAATCCTTTGGTCCTTAGTTCAAGTCTAAGATGGCCCACTTCTTTTAGGATTTCGTGTTTGCGGAATCCTTTTTTTTTATTTCTTTACAAACTCGCAGGCTTAGCCTGCTCGTGCGCGTTTTAGTGGTAAAGCCTAAAACGACCCGCTGCCGCAGCTCGTTTTTTAACGGCTTTTCTATTTGAGCGAGTTCAAGTCTAAGATGGCCCACTTCTCGAACTACAAAAAAAGACTCGCGATTGCGAGTCTTTTTTTGTAGTGGCGTTGCTTTTTACTCT
>JAEEGL016756059.1_pt1 | contig 13386 bp, 8 predicted proteins | sample 9134231 | NCBI WGS metagenome assembly JAEEGL01 (sample SAMN16246548, study PRJNA631951) | gut metagenome | biome: gut microbiome; feature: rumen; material: fiber-attached | host: Bos | place: Iran: Karaj | collected 2018-10 | reverse complement strand
TTCTGCAGCACTCTTCGGTGCCGGTGTCGGTACACTCGTGTACCTTGTATTTACCAAATTTAAGAGCCCGGTATTCCTCGGCTCATCCTTTGCCTTCATCGGTTCCATGTTCGCCGCATTCGGAGGAGCGGCATCCATGGAAGCCGGCTATATGGGCCGGATCATCGGTGCTTGTTTTGCAGGCCTCGTATACGCTGTCAGCGCACTAATCGTAAACCTTGTCTGCGTCGCATGGATCCAGAAGCTGATGCCTGCTGTCGTGATCGGACGTACCGTTGCGATCATCGGACTTTCCCTTGCAGGCAACGCGATCGGCGACCTGACCAATTCCGCAGGAAGTGTTGCAACTTCCCCTTATGTATGCATCATCTGCGGTCTGGTAACACTGTTCGTTACGATGTTCTGTGCGGTTTTCGGAAAGAAAATGATGCGCATGATCCCCTTCATCATCGGGATCTGCTGCGGTTACATCGTCGCAACGATCTTTACACTGGTCGGAAATTCCACGGGCAACGCTGCATTTGTTGTGGTTGATTTTTCCAAATTCGGAAACATGCAGCTGATCCCCGATTTTACCTTCTTAACAGCCTTCAAGGGTGTCGGCGATATCGACGGCGCATTCATCGCCACTGTTGCGGTTGCTTATATCCCTGTTGCGTTCGTAGTTTTCGCAGAGCATATCGCGGACCACAAGAACTTATCTTCCATTATCGAAAAAGACCTGCTTGAAGATCCCGGTCTCCACAGGACGCTTCTCGGCGACGGTATCGGTTCCATGGTCGGCGCATTCTTCGGCGGCTGCCCGAACACGACTTATGGCGAATCCGTCGGCTGTGTAGCCATCTCCGGCAACGCATCGATCGTGACGATCATGACCACTGCGATCATGGCGATCGTGGCTTCCTTCGTTGCCCCGTTCGTAACTTTCCTGTCAACGATACCTTCCTGTGTCATGGGCGGCGTCTGCGTAGCGCTGTACGGCTTTATCGCAGTATCCGGTCTGAAGATGATCCAGGGCATTGATCTGAACAAGAACAAGAACCTGTTTGTCGTATCCGTGATCCTGATCGCCGGCATCGGCGGCATGGTACTGACCTTCGGCGCTGTAACGATCACATCGGTCGCATGCGCGCTGATCCTCGGCATCATCACAAATCTGTGCTTTAAGGATGCGGAAGACGACGAAGAGAAGAAATAAGAACAGTAGCATATCCTTAGAACAGAAACCCGCGGAGAATTCGTTCCCCGCGGGTTTTTTCTGCTATTCCCTTTTTACATAAGTGTTTCTCCTGAGTTGACTGAATTTCCTATTTCCCCAAAACGAGTCATCGGTTTAACCCTCTTGCGTTGACTGCAATTTGCGTTTTCGCATTCCGGGTCATCCGTTCAGTTATCTTGTTTTGACTGTAATCCGTGTTTTTCCATTCTGAGTCACCCGCTCGTTTATCTTGTTTTGACTGTAATCCGTGTTTTTCCATTCTGAGTCATCCGCTTAGTGCTTTTTTGTTGACCGTAATTCATATTTTTTCTTTTTGAGTCATCAACTCAGCTTTCTTGCGTTGACTGCAATCCATGTTTCTCAAAAACGAGTCAGCATCACAGCCCGGTTTCAGCGACAATGGGCAGACAAATCACCCGGCCGTTTCCTGCTCGTAGAGGTCGTCCCTCGTGATATTCTTGATCCACTTGCCGGAGAAGTAATTCTTCAGCACCCACGGCCACTTCACGAATTCGTCCGTGCAGAGGAGGAAATACACCCACATGACTGGCAGTTTGAAGACAAAGGCCGAGAGGAAGCCGAGCGGAAGCGCATAGCCCCACATATCGATCGTATCGCAGATCATGCCGAACTTCGAGTCGCCGCCGGCGCGGAATACGCCTGCGATCAGCGTGGTGTTGACCGCCGAGCCGATCACATAGTAAGTATTGATCAGCATCATATATTTCAGATAATGCATCGCCTGGTCCGACAGCTTCGCAAAATGCATCACCGCGGGGATCAGGGCAAAAATGATCACCGAACCGAAGAGCGCCGTGACGATCGTCATGACCATGAGCCGTTTGGCGCTTGATTTTGCCGTATCGAGCTTTCCCTCTCCCATCTCATTGCCGAGGATGATGCCGGACGCATTAGCCACGGCAAAGCAGAATACCGAGCCAAAATTACGCACCACATTCACAAAGGAATAGGCTGCAACCGCATCATTCCCAAGATGGCCGATAATGGCGGAATACAGGGAAAATGCCACGCCCCAGCTGATATCGTTGATGAGAGCGGGCAGGGCCATACGGAAAAAATCATGTAGCAGCAGTTTGTTGCGCTTGAAAAGATAGGAAAGCTTCATTTTCACGTTCGGGCTCTTTGCGGACACGATCACACAGCCGATCAGGACCACCAGGCGGGACAGCGTCGTTCCGAGCGCCACGCCTTTGGCCTGCAGGTTCGGCAGCCCGAAGAGACCGAAGATAAATACGGAATTAAAGAAGATATTGCAGACAAACCCGATCACATTGAGCGCCGTGCATATGGTGACTCTCTCGACGCTGCGAAGCGTCGCCATATAGATCTCCGTGATGCTCCAGCAGAGGTAACTTCCGGCAACCACGCGAAGGTATCCGATGCCGATCCCGATCAGTTCCTGGTCGGTCGTGAATACCCGCATCATCAGCTCCGGAATGGTCAGGGCGCTGATCGCAAAGATCAGGGAGACGATCACGGAAAATCGCAGGGCGATGCCCTGTACCAGATGGACCGCCTTGAGATCGCCTTTGCCGTTATACTGGCTGGCAAGCATCGTCACGCCGGTTCCGATCCCGTAATAGATCATGAACAGAACATTGGTATAACTCGCCGCAAGCGAAACAGCCGAAATCGCCGATTGGTTTACATAATTCAGCATGATGACGTCCGTGGACGAGATCGTCGCAGATAACAGGTTCTGGATCACGATCGGGATCGTCAGTTTGATCGCGCTTCTGTAGAATTCTTTTTTATCCATTACAATGTTGCTCCCAAATGCATTATTAAATCACATGTACCTTGTTCTTTGGTTTCATTGCAGAACGTTTCTTTTTATACTAAAATATTCCTGTCAGCCGGAACGCGGCTCGCGGCAGATCCGCGACTGTCAAAAACTCGCGGCAGACAAGAAATCCGTTCCTAAGGAGGAATCGCATGCAGATCTTACAGGCAGCCAATTTTGATGAAGAAATGCGTACCATCGCGGATCCCGTGCTGGATCCCATCCGCAAAACAGGGATCATGCCCGTAAAAGACGCCCCAAAGGGCGAAGGGATCTACTATGAGATCTACGCCACGAAAAACGCAAAGGCCGCCATGGTCATGAGCCACGGTTTCTCCGAAAATACCGTCAAGATCAAAGAGATCATCTATTATATGGTGACGCAGGGCTATATGGTCTTTGCCGTCGATCACCGGGGCCACGGGAGATCTTTCAGACAGTCCCCTCATCCGAATCTGGTCCATCTGAACAATTTCAATGATTATATTGAAGATCTGCACCAGTTTGTGTCCCTGATCGTCAAAACCGAAACCAGTCTGCCGCTCTTTATCTTCGGTCACTCCATGGGCGGCGGGATTGCCGCCGGTTATATCGAACGTTATCCGGATGACTTCAAAAAAGCAGTGCTCTCCTCTCCCATGCTCAAGCTCCACCTGCCGTTTCCAGAAAGGATAACGCGCGTTATTACCGGTGTGAAGTGCCTGATCGGTCAGGGCGATACCTTCGGACCGGGCCAGGGGCCATATAAGGGACTGGAGGATTTCGAAGGCTCCTCTTCATCCAACAGAGCACGCTTTGATCACTACCAGCGTCTGAAGAAAGACAATCCGCCGTTTCAGATCTCTGCCAACAGCTACGGCTGGATCTATCATTCCATCTGCGCGATCGCAAAGATCCGTTCCCGTTCAGCCTGCGCAAGGATCAAAATTCCCGTACTGATCCTTCGCTGCGAAGAGGATGCGCTGATCGATCCGACGGGTCTGGATCAGTTTGCAGATCACACGGCAGACTGCCGCATCATCGATTTCAATAACTGCCGTCATGAAATTTATAACAGCGATGATCATATCATCTCCGCCTACTACGATGCGATATTCACCTTCCTTGGGGATTCGTAAGCGACGCGGTTATTCGTCGCCCTGACCGGATTCGCTTTCCGAAACAGATTCGCTCTCTGAAGCAGATTCGCTCTCTGAAGCAGACTCGCTCTCTGAAGCAGACTCGCCGTCCCGATTATTTGATAACGCGTGATATTCCACGGGGATCTGCTTCCGGTACGCGATCACGAGGATCACAACGCTCAGCGCGAAGATAAATATGGAGATAAACTGCGACGTGGACAGAACGCCGACGCTTCCTCTGTAATCATTTCTGAAGAACTCAATGATAAACCGTCCCACACTGTAAGATAACAGGTAATATCCGGTAACCGTTCCGCGGTATCTGGCTTTCTTTGCATACAGGATCAATCCGAGGGCAATGAGCAGCATGCCGCCGGCCGAAAACAGCTGCGTCGGGATCAGCTTCACGCCTGCCGGCGCCTGGCATCCTTCCGGAAAGACAACGCCGAACGGACTGTCCGTCGGACGTCCGTAACAGCATCCGGCCAGAAAACAGCCGACACGCCCGAGACCCTGATTGATCGCCACAGACGGCGCAAACAGGTCCATGTATGTCAGGGCGGAGATCTTCTTGATCCTGCAATAGATCAGGAGCGTCAAAATCCCGGGAATGACACCGCCGTATACGACAAACCCTTCCGAACCGAGCGCACCCAGCGGATCCGCAAAGAAATCCCTGTATTCGACTATGATGAAGAGCAGTTTCCCGCCCAAAAAACCGAACAGCAGCACGTAGATCGCGATATTTGTCAGGTGATCCGGAGAAAGACCGCGTTTTTTTGCGCGAATGATCCCGACGAGCACGCCGATCAGAAAGCCGATGCCGATCATCAGTCCGTATCCGTGTATCGTAAATCTGCCGATTGTAAAAAGATCGATTGCCATATCCTGCTCCTTAGTCTGTTCGTGACCTGATCACGATTTTGCGCCTGTATGCTGTCTGACCACGACTTTTCCGCTGCATTCCATCACGGCATCTTCCATGATCAATTCCGGCATCTCATCCAGCGTGATCATGCCCGATCTCGGGTTTTTGACGGAGATCACGGTGCCGTTCAGTTCCGCCTCCACGTCCGAATATTCGAAGGCAAAATCAGCCGCTTCCATGGTACAATTCACCAGTTTCAGGTTCGTGCAATAGCACAGCGGCTGCGTGCCGATGATCTTACAGTTGATGAGGGTCAGATGATCCGAAAACCACGCCAGGTATTCCCCTTTGACCGTACTGTCCTTTACCGTGACATTCTTCGCATGCCAGAATGCGTCTTTTGTGTCCAGATCGGAATCCGTGATCGTCAAGTTCTCCACATACTGGAAGGAGTATTTTCCCTTCATCTTCACGTTCTTCAGCACAATGTTTTTGCTGTCGAGAAAGAGATACTCCGAAGTTACAGAGGTATCCTCCAGCGTGATATCCGAAGATTTCCAGCCGAATTCCGTTGAGTCCACATCGCAGTCCGTGAGCGTGATATTGGTGCATTCCCGGACCGCTTTGACACCATGCAGCTTTGAGGATGTGATCACGCCGTCCCGGTCATACCAGAGCGCCGCTCTGGTCTTTTCATCCATGGTCACCCGCGACACCTCAAAGGTATCCACATGCCAGAGGGGATAACGCAGGGAAAAAGACGTATCCTCAACCCTGATCCGTCTTGATTCCTTGAGCGCCGATTCCCCGTCAGCCGGACCGGCAAATGTACAGTTTTTGACGAGCGCGTCCGTAAGATTGTACAGCGCGCGCTCTTCATCCATTGTCTGATTAAGTATTTCTTTCATAGTCAGTCCGATGCCAGCGCCTCCTCCAGGGCGCGCGCGAGCTGGTCAGGACAGGATGTGCCCTTCATGCCGCACTGAATTCCCTTTAATTTCGCGATCAGATCTTCAGCCTTCTGACCTTCCACCAGTTTGGAAACGCCCTGCAGGTTGCCGTTGCAGCCGCCGACGTAGGAAACGTTGCTGACAACGCCGTCCGTTAAGTCAAAAGTGATCTGTTTCGAGCAGGTGCCCTTTGTTGTATATGTATGTTTCATTGCGTTCCTCCATTACGCGAAGAAGTAATGAACTCCCCCGTACGCTATGTTTGCGAAGATACAAATTGCTCTCCCATACACTTTATTCGAAGCGCATCAAAACGTCAAGTAACCTTGTGACACTGCGTTCCATATCTTCTCTGGTGATCTCGCCCTTCTCAAGCGCCTGCATCAGACGGTCGGGATAGCCTCTGCCCATCTTGATGTCGTTACCGGCCAGCAGTTCCTTGTAGTGCTCTCCTGCCGTCCACCAGTCCGTCGTCACAATGCCCTTAAAATCCCACTCTCCGCGCAGGATGTCGGTCAGAAGTTCCTTGTTTTCCGATGCGCGATGGCCGTTGATGACGTTGTAGGATGACATGATCGTCCACGGATCAGTCTCTTTGACGATCATCTCAAACGCCTTTAAGTAGATCTCACGGATCGCACGCTCGGAGGCTCTCGAGTCGCACTGTTTGCGGTTTGTCTCTTTATTGTTCAGCGCAAAATGCTTCACGGAGACGCCCACGCGGTTGCTCTGGATGCCGCGCACCATGGCGGATGCCAGTTTTCCCGTCAGGTACGGATCTTCCGAATAGTATTCAAAATTGCGGCCGCAGAGCGGACTCCTGTGGATGTTGATCGCAGGCGTCAGCCAGAAGCCGATGTTGTTTTCCTTCACTTCCAGTCCCGCTTTCAGGCCGACCTCTTCGATGATGGCAGGATCCCAGGAGGAAGCAAGCAACGTCGCGCAGGGCCATGCCGTGGCAACAACGCCGCGGTCCTCTCTGAAACGCACGCCCGCAGGGCCGTCTTCCGTCATGATATTGGGAATGCCGTAAAGCGGCAGATTGCCGAAACCAAACGTGTCCGCAAGACCGGTGTTTGGCTGTCCGCCAAGGAGTTCCGCAAGGTTCCTGTCGGATAACTGCGCCAGGAATTCCTGCATGGACACGGTTCCTTCCGCCACATCGATCAGTTTATGCACCTTCTCAATGCCCGGTCCCCACATATGCTGCCCGATCTTGAATTCCTGATCCGGCGTAAATCCTTCATATTCGGCTTCCGTAAGCGGGGTAAGCGCATTGAAACGAAAATCATTTGCCTCTCTCTGCGGCAGGGACTCAAAGCTTCCGTCTGCAAGCATACGTTTCGCAAGCTGCGCCGGCGCCATTTTCTCGGATAACTGCATAACCACCGTGTCGGAATCCACACGGAATACGAATCCGTTCTGCTCCGTATCGCGCACGCTCGTTCCCACATGGAAGAGATAATCACCGGCTTCCAGAACATAGGCGGATTTTGCGACTTTGCCCAGATCATCATAAGATGACAGCTGATATTTTGTAAAAGTCATGGAAAGACGCTGTGTTTCACCGGGCTGGAGCTTCCCGGTCTTTGCAAACGCAACCAGTTCCCTTGCGGGCTTTCCGAGTTTCCCCTGCGGTTTTTCGCAGTAGACCTGCACCACTTCACGTCCCGCATACGCACCCGTATTGCAGACACTTGCAAGTACGGAAAAAACATCTCCGTCCACCGCGATCTTTACATCGGAAACCTCAAACGTCGTATAGGACAGGCCGTAGCCGAAGGGATAGACCACGCAGTCCGCCTTGCCGGGGACTGTCTCAAAATAACGGTAACCCACATAAATGTCTTCCAGATAATCCACATAATCGTTTGACTCATGGAAGGTCTTTGAGGAAGGATAGTCCTCAAGATGCGCCGCATAGGTGTCAGCAAGTTTGCCGCTTGGCGTATTGATCCCCGTAAGCAAAGCTGCCGCAGCCAGTCCGCCCTCCATGCCGCCCTGGAACGCAAGCAGAACGCTCTGGATCTTTTCATTGTCACGGAACCAGCTCGTATCCACGATCCCGCCGACATTTAAGACCACAATGACTTTTTCAAACGCCGCAGAAACAGCGTCCACCATTTTCTGCTCCGCATCCGTTAAGTAAAAATCACCCTTTTCAAAGATCTGCGCAGCCTCTTTGGTCAGGTCACCATCTTCCTTCTGCAGTTTCTCGCCGTCAAAGCTGCTCTTGCGGTCCCAGCCCTCGCCTGAAAAGCGGCTGATGCTGATGATCGCGGTATCCGTATAGGCTCTTGCGCTCTTTAAGAGATCTTCCGGAAGCGCGGGCTCTGCGATCATGCCCGGGACTTTGCCGCTTTCGTACTCGTCTTCCACGTATTTTTTGTAAAAATCACAAACCTTCTGATAAACAGCCGTTCTGTCGCCGAGTTCCACGAAGCCGTCATAGAGGTTTCTGATATAGGAAACCGTCACATCACCCGATCCGCCGCCGCCTTTCACGTAATCAAACGTTCCTTTTCCAAACAGCGCGATCCTTGCGCCGTATGCAAGCGGCAGAACCTGCGCATCATTTTTGAGAAGCACCATGCCTTCCTGCGCGGCTTCGCAGGATAATGCGATATGTTCGGGGGATGCCGTCGCTCTCCTGCCGTCTTTTCCGAGCGGTGTTCCTGGTAAATATTGATATCTTTGCCATTTTCCCATAAAATACATTCTCCTTTGTGTGCTGATTGCGAACAGGCAGAAAAAATCCAGGTGCCTGTATCAATGATTATATCCGATCCAGGCACCCGGTCCAATAGGTTTTATTATCTATAATTCGGTCGATATTGACTTTTTACTTCAATACCCTGATATCCGTCAACGCCACCTGGTCGCCGGTCAGCGCAACATAAACCTTCCCCGTTTCCTCTTTGAGGGTGGTGATGTTTTCGATGCTGATGCCGAGATTTTCCACGCGGATCTCGATCCTGCTGCCTTTCCTCATCACGGACAGTTCACATTCCACGCCTTTGCGGTTCCCCTCTTTCCAGGCTTCCCAGCCCGGAAAATCCTCTTTGTGTTTCATGATGAATTTGTTCTGTGCGAATTCATTGGAACCGTCGCTCTCCCCGTTCAGTTTGAGAAATGCGTATTCCTTATAATCCGCCCCGCCGACCGTTCCGTCTTCCGAATGGAACAGGACGATATAGGGACAATGCCAGACCAGATTCGCGCCCGGCAGGCTCATGGTATGGAAAAGGATCCTGATCTTTCCTTCCGCCTCGATCCCTGCGGTGCTGTCCGAACGTGTCCGGTCGATCTGGATGTTTGGAATGTCGGATTCGATGTGATCCGTATAACTGATCGGTTTTGCGATCCGTTCGATCTCTCCTTCCTGCACCACATCTCCCGTCGGTGTGACAGTGATCTCAGTAAGTTCACAATGCTCGCCTGTCAGACCGATATAGAAGGATTTCGAACTGTCCGGCAGGGCTATGATGATCTCTTTCGTAAGATTCGGACCTTTCATCTCCAGTCTGACGTGATCTTCAAACCGGCCGGCAGTGATCTCGTACGGAACCGGAGCCGGGGTCTGCGTCGGCTGTGATGCTGCCGCAGCGCCGGTCCCGGGTTTTGTTTCTTTCTTTACTTCCATCTTTCTTGCTTCCGTCACGATCATCTGATCGTCAAACCAGATCTCTCCGTATTCGAGATAATGATAATCCCGGATCGTTTTCTCGTGCGTATGGACCCTTCTGTCATAGGAATCAAAGACAATGATCGAAGGCGCACTGAACTGCCCGGGTTCCTCGTGTGTGGTGCAAAGAAAGTTGATCTTTTTGACTTCGGGTTCCACGGAAATTCCGACCGCAACATTCTTCCTGTAATTGTCGCAGGAAAGCTCCGTCGGCACTTCTTCGACCTGCACCGGTTCTTCTTCCTTTGTCTGTGAATCGATGATGCGGACCATGAGGCCGGCAAATACGGGATCGAATTCCTCCCCGGCGCCCCTAATGAACCGTTCTCTGGCCACGAAGTTCGGCCGGGCATCCCGGTAGCGCTTTCTGGTCGTCATCGTGACATAAGCATCCGCAACCGCAATGATCCTTGCGCTTTCCGGGATCTCATCGCCGCTTAAGCCTTCCGGATAACCGGTCCCGTTGTAGCGTTCGTGACTGTAACGGGCGCCTTCGCTGAGATAGGGATATTCCGTAATATTCGATAAGATCTCGCTTCCGATGAGCGGTTTTTTGCGCATCGCATCATAGTCCCACTTGTCCGGGTCTTCCTCATTCTTGATCACACTGTCCGGAATGCCGATCATGCCGACATCATGCAGCAGGGCCGTATAATAGATCCGCTCGCATTCCTCTTCGTCCATTCCGTGCATGGCCGCGATCTGTTTTGCGTATTGTGCGATCTTGACCGCGTTTCCTTTGGTAAAATCATCCTTTTTCTCAACAGCGGAAACAAACGAGGTGGCAGTCTGGTCAAACAGACGCTTCAGGCGCGTTTTTTCACTCTCGACGTTCTGCAGTTCGATCATGTGGGCATGCGCGACCGCGGAGTTGATGTCAATGTAGCTGAAGAGATAAAGACATACGGAGACCGCTGCCATGGACATGTTGACAATGGAAATCCCGTAAGTAAAGATCTGAAGGATCCCGCAGGCGATCGGGACAAAGATATACAGGCACAGCGAGCCGTAGATCAGCCTGCTGAATCTTTCCTTATACTGCCTGATCACGGAATACATGATGAGCGGGCCGGCGACCGGCACGATATAGGCGATCAGGAATCCGGATCCCCTGTGATAGACATTGTTTTCGTCAATCGTATAATACAGGCCGGAAAACGCGGCAGCGACCGCAAGAAACATACCGGCCAAAGCGAGCATGCGGACCGCATTCAGTCTGAAGGGAAGTTCCTTCTGATGTCCTTCCTGCGTCAGCAGATCCGACAGATAAAGAGCAAAGCCGTACACGATCGCAGATGTCAGGAAAAAAACAAGGAAATTGCTGACCCTGACCATAATGGATGCTTCGGTTCCCTGCTTTCCGGCAAAGATATATGCCAGTCTGTCAAACCAGAGCAGAAAGAATGCTATCAGTTCCAGCAGGATCAGGATCCTTTTTCTGCGCTTCGTGATATACTGCGTGAACAGCAGCAGGATCACCATGAACAGGCAGGCCCCGCACAAAAGGAGCATCAGGACCAGTTGATTTTCCAGGATCAGATCAAACATATCTGTCTCCCTTTTCGTATTTTCTGAGAACGCCCCGGACCTCACCCAGGGAGTCCATAAACACTTCCACGCACTTCGGATCGAACTGTGTGCCGCTTCCTTCTTCGATGATCTCCACCGCTTTGTCAAAAGGAAATGCAGGTTTATATACTCTTGCAGAAGAAAGCGCATCAAAAACATCCGCAACCGCCATGATGCGTGCCGAGAGCGGAATGACCTGCCCGTGCAGTCCGTCGGGATACCCTTTGCCGTCCCAGCGCTCGTGATGATAAGCTGCCATATTTCTGGCTTCTTTCAGATAGTTTTCACCCTCCACGATACTGATGGCATCCTCAATGATCTTTTTGCCGGCCGTGGTATGCGTTTTCATGATCTCAAATTCTTCGTCCGTCAGTTTTCCCGGCTTGTTCAGTACATTATCCGGAATGTTGATCTTGCCGACATCATGCAGCGGCGCGGATCTGACTACATCCGAAATGAACTTCGGCGTGATCTTTTCCGCATAATAGCCTTTTCTTTTCAGTCCTTCCACAATGATCCTGACATATGCCGCCGTTTTCTGGACGTGCGCGCCCGTATCCGAGTCACGGTTTTCCACCATGTCTGCCATCGTGATGATCAGGCCGTCCTGCATCCTGGCCGTGGATTCGGACAGATAACGGATATTGCGCATCTGTTCCGTCTGCCTGAGCGTCATGTCACAGATGGACTTATACAGGTTTTCGATCTCATCACCGGTATGGATGCTCAAAGTACGGATCTTCTTCACTTCTTCATCCAAAACTTCCTGGGAATCCTCTTCCGTGGAAAACTCTTTGAGACATTCCGAAATGGAGTTAACGGGATAGACAACATGATACTGTGTCAGCCAGATCATGAAGATCGCGAGCAGAATGAAAAAGCCTAAGAATACCGAGACCATCTCCATGAGAAAGCTTCTCTCCATGACAGCAAGCTGGCTCATGTCCACATCCGCACCCACATAGCAGACACATTTGTGTTTTAAGTCATAAACCGGCTGGTAGGCCGTCAGCAGGTATCCGTATTTATCGTCGGTAATGATCGGGTCGATCGGTCTTCCATCCAACAGCTCATCTATGACGTCTGAAAACCCGGCATCAAACGGGATAACGGTCCCCGCCTTTTCGGCCGGTGTATCTGCCGTATCAATGTCAAAAACCACATGGCAGCCGTCTTCTTTAATCTGATATGCATAAATATAGGCGATGTCCGTTGCGCTTTTTAAGATCTTCCTTAAGTGTTCCTCGGTTTCCCAGTATCCCTTGACGCTGTAACCTCTTTTCACATAGTCTTCCACACGGTCCGGATCGATGACGGAGGCCGCGATCTCCGCAGTCCCCTGTGCGATACGGATATGTTCCTTAATGAGTGACTTGTGAAAGACTCTCATACTGATCGCCATGACCGCGATCGCAACCGTGATCAGTGATACGCTGAGTGCGATCATCAATTTGGCGCGCAGGGAAAGAAACCGCGCATAGTTTCTGCCCGTTTTTTCCGCATTTTCTTCCGATACCGGTGTCTGCATCCATCCCCTTAACGCAAGCAGACTGTGATATTTTTCAGGGATCAGCCGGATGAGGAGTGCCGCCAGAAAGACGGTGATCACCTTGTCGGGCAGATCCATGAGAATGCTTGACAGATAATGCGAAACACCCCGGCTGAAAAATCCGGTTTCATAAAGGATGCCGCTTAAGGACTCACTGTCAAACGTGATCTCTTCCATGAACCACGGGATCAATGCGCCAAGGCCTCCGCCGATCAGCGTGAAGATCACGATCAGGCCGGCGATCCCAAACGTCTTCTTAAACCAGCCGCGCCACGCAAGCCTTGCAGCAAAAAGCGCGATCAGAACATTCAACGCTCCATAGTAGAGTGAAGAAGAATCGGAGAGACTCTTAATGATGTTCGTGACAAAGCCGACGATCACCCCCGGAAGATAGCCGGCGATCGCAGCCACGGTGACGGTTCCGACCGTATCCAGATACAGCGGAAAGCCAAGCGCCGAAACCAGAGTGTTCAACAGCAGGTTCAGCGCAACACCCGCGACACAGAACAGCATCGCTGCCATATTCGGTTTTTGTAAAAGTTTTTTGATACTCATACTTATCTATTATGCTATGATCTTTTCTCGCCTGCTTCAAAGATCAGTTCTTCCAGCGACTGATAC
>JAEEGL016070612.1_pt1 | contig 13386 bp, 9 predicted proteins | sample 9134231 | NCBI WGS metagenome assembly JAEEGL01 (sample SAMN16246548, study PRJNA631951) | gut metagenome | biome: gut microbiome; feature: rumen; material: fiber-attached | host: Bos | place: Iran: Karaj | collected 2018-10 | reverse complement strand
ATGGCATACTGCATCGATACGGAAAAAGTGGAGCGTTCTTTAGCGGCGCTGCGCGAATTTGTAAATAAGGAGTACAGATAATGGAGATCTTAAAGGCGATACTGTTCGGTATCGTGGAAGGAATAACGGAGTGGCTGCCCATCAGCTCCACCGGGCATCTGATCCTGCTGGAACAATGGGTGAAGTTTAATCTGGAGCCGGATCGTGCGGCTGCATTTACGGAATTTTACGAGATCGTGATCCAGCTGGCGGCGATCATGGCCGTGGTCGTAGTCTACTGGAAGGTGCTGTGGCCCTTCGGGATCGCAAAAGCCGGAGCAGACAAGGCGCCGGCGAAAAGCAAAAAGAAGCAGACCCGCGACGAGCAGGTACGGAAGCTGGTCGGAAATATTGTTTTGAAAGAGAAGATCTTCTGGATGTGGGTAAAGATCGTGATCGCCTGCATACCCGGTGTGCTGTACGGACTGTTTCTCGATGATCTCATTGAGACGATGACAGAACCTTACAAGCCGATCATTGTGGCAGTGATGCTGATCGTGGTCGGTATCCTGTTCATCATCATTGAAACCAAACACAAAGGTGTGAAGCCGAAGATCAAGACGATCCCGGATCTGACATGGCAGATCGCGCTGGCCATCGGTTTCTGCCAGCTGATCGCGGCAGCCCTTCCGGGCACCAGCCGTTCCGGCGCAACGATCATCGCCGGCCTGATGCTGGGCCTGTCCAGACAGGTGGCGGCCAATTTCACCTTCTTCCTGGCAATCCCGACCATGGCCGGAGCCAGTCTGGTGAAACTGCTCAAATTCCTGGGCAAAGGTATGACCTTTACCGGTCCGGAGCTGACGATCCTGATCGTGACGTCGATCACCGCATTTGTGGTATCTCTGGTAGCGATCCAGTTCCTGACGCTGTATATCGGCAAGAACAAGGACTTCAAGCCCTTCGGATGGTACCGCATCGTGCTGGGCGTGCTGGTGCTCATCTACTTTATTGTATTACCGCATTAATGTCGGTGAGCCATGGGGACGGTTCTTGTGGCGAAAGATCTTTGATCTTGCTGCCATAAGAACCGTCCCCGTGGCTCGCCGGATTATATTAGAGGAGGTATCCCATGGACGAATTTAACTTCATCGGCAAAAAGGTATACATCGAATTATCCACCGGCACCAAGCTGGACGGTATGCTTGTCGGCGCGGATGACCAGTGCCTGTACGTGAATGAGCTGTTGGGGCAGAACATCCACCATACCATTATCTACAAGAACCGCATCACCTTCATCAAGAACATCGAGGTGGGGGCGAACCGTATGCCGGAGCCGTATCTCAATAATTGACAATTTAAGATGAATAGGGTATATTAGACTTTGGTGTATTATATCACGAAGAAATATATACACGGAGCGGGGAAAACTATGTCATCCAAGAGTGAAAAAACGAAAGAGAACGCAAAGGGGATTTTGAAACCGCTGGCGGCTGCGTTTTTTGCGACCGAACCGGAGGAAGATGACAAGCTGCTGACGCCGAAACCGGTGGCAGTAAAGAAGGCACCGTCCAAATCCATCGCAAAAGAGCCGGATCCGATGCTTGGTGAGCTGAGTACAGAAGAGGCGAGAGCGCTTCTGAAGGAGCAGCTGGTCGGCAGGATCTCTACCGAGATCGGAACCAAAAAGGAAGCGCCGAAGAAGGCATCTGCGGGAAAAGATACCGAAGCGAAGAAGGATATCGAAGCAACGAAAACAGAGATCCCGTCCGCAAAAGAGATTGCGAAAAAGGTCTCTAAGATCGAGAATAAGATAGACAGTACGGCAAACGGGAAGGCTGCAGCAAAAGAGCCTGTGAAGGAAAGCACTGCAAAAGAAGGCGTCGCAAAAGAAAGCGTCGCAAAGGGAAGCGGTGCAAAAGAAAGTACCGCAAAGGAAAGCATAGCAAAAGAAAGCGCTGCGAAGGCCGTATCGAAGAAGACCGGGAACACGGAAAAGAAAGCTGCGGCACCGGTAAAGGAGAAAGCAGCAAAGCCGGCTCCCAAGGCAGAGAAGAAAGAAGCGCCGGTACAGGCACCGTCCGTACAGGAAGAGATCCATATGGAATATGCCGGCAAGTCCTATGATATGGACACGCTGGTGGCTAAGGCGGTTCAGGTTTGGACCAGCGTATACAAGCGCAGCCGCCGCGAACTGTGGTCGGTCGAGCTTTACGTAAAGCCGGAAGAAAGCAAAGCCTATTATGTGCTGAACAAGCGCAAAAACGGCAGTATAGATCTGTAAATCCAAGCACCTCGCAATGAGGTGCTTTTTTCTTGGCTTCCCCTTGAGGGCGCTGTGTGCCGGTGGCACAGTCTCCTTGAGGGGAAGCCAAGGGGGGATACCTTGACAACCTATATCACTAGTGCTATCTTTATGTTAGCACTCTGGCTAATCGAGTGCCAATCTGATCACTCAGGAGAGAGAAAAAGATGCAGGCAGAATTGGACGAAAGAAAAAAGAAGATCCTGCACGCTGTGATCCGGAACTACCTGGAGACGGGGGAGCCGGTGGGCAGCCGTACGATCTCGAAATACACCGACTTGAACTTAAGTTCCGCGACGATCCGTAATGAGATGTCGGATCTGGAGGAGCTTGGCTATATCGTGCAGCCGCATACATCGGCGGGGCGCATCCCGACGGACCGGGCATACCGGCTGTATGTGGACAATATGATGCAGGAAAAGGATAAGGAGATCGAGGAGCTCAAAGGCCTGTTGGTGCAGACCGAGGATAAGATGGACAAGGTCTTAAAGAACGTGGCCAAGGTTCTGGCGACCAATACCAACTATGCGACCGTGGTATCCGCGCCGCAGATCCGGGGCAACCGTCTGAAGTTCCTGCAGCTTTCCAGAGTGGACGAGAACCAGATCCTTGCAGTCATCGTGGTGGAAGGCAACGTGATCCGCAACGAGATGATCCATGTGAACGAGACACTCAGCGATGAGACGATGCTGAAACTCAACATCCTTTTGAATACGCACCTGACCGGACTGGCACTGGAAGAGATCAACCTGGGAATGATCACGGCACTGAAGGAGCAGGCCGGGATCCACGGGGATATCGTGGGCGAGGTGATGGATGCCATCGCACAGGCGATCAAGGGCGAGGAAGATCTGGAGATCTACACCAGCGGCGCCAACAATATCTTCAAGTATCCGGAGCTTTCGGATAACCGGAAAGCCAGCGAGCTGATCAATACCTTTGAGGAAAAGAAAGCGCTGGCAAAACTGGCGACGGAGAAGCTTTCCGATGAAGGCAACACCGGCATACAGGTATACATCGGTGAGGAAGCGCCGGTGCAGGCGATGAAGGACTGCAGCGTGGTAACCGCCACATATGAACTGGGCGAAGGAATGCGCGGCAGCATTGCGATCATCGGTCCCAAGCGCATGGATTACGACAAGGTCGTCGGGGCGCTGCGGACGATGATGAACGAACTGGAACGTGTATATAAGAAAGACTAAGGGGGAGCACGGCTCCCCTTTTTGCATACTGCTATATTTGCCCTTAAAAAATGGGCTGGCACGCCATTTTCAGGCCGGCGTGCTAACAGTACTGCGATTACAGCGAATGGCTACTATAACGGCAGCAGATTTTATGTGGAAAAAGGAATGGTGAGATAACGCTTATCTAGGGCATGAAATGGGGGAAAAAGGGCACGAAAAAGGCGAAAAATATTGACATTCGATAATCGAGGTTATATAATGTGGGGTAAATTGAGGCGGCATGGAAGAAACTCTTCTACGAACGCTTTACAATTTAAACAAACCAATTATGAAAGGGGTAATGAAGAATGAAGAAACGTAATGCTAAAGTGTTTGCGCTGTTCATGTCAGTTGCAATGGCTATGCCGAACGTAGCAGCTGCTATGCCGGTGTACGCAGCACCCGAAGCCGATTTCGGTGACAAGTTCGAGGAAGAGTTCGAAGCTGAGGCTGAGGAAGAAGTAGAAGCTGAGGACACCACGGACGCTGACGATGAGTTCGTTGAGGAGACCGAGGATGTTGAGGTTGTAACAATCTCCCGTGGTGAGTGTGGTACTGTTAGCAACGAAAATGAGAAGATTACCTGGGAGTTGGAGAGCGACGGTACTCTGGCTATCCATGCTACTGGTGCAGGTCAGTATATGAAGGATTATTCCGAAGCTAATCCGGCACCGTGGTATGATATCCGCGAAGGCATCAAGAGTGTAGAGGTTTCCGGTGATATCAGAAATATCGGTGAATATGCATTCTACGATTGCAAGGAACTGAAAACGGTAGAGTTATCTTATACCATCCGACTGATCGATGAATTTGCATTTGCTGAGTGCACTTCATTGGAAAAGGTTACTTATGATGAGCCTGCAAAGGTATGCGTTGAAAGATACGGAAGAGCATCTTTCATGAACTGTACATCTTTGAAGCAGATGGATATTTCCCAGCGTGTACGTTATATTGATGATTTCACTTTCTATAACTGTGTTAAGTTCGTTCCGAGTAATATGGAGACACTTCCGAACACCCTGACCTGGATCGGTGAAGGCGCATTCTGGAACTGCCAGAGCATTACCAAGGTTGTGATCCCGTACTCTGTTGAGTATATCGGTGGTGGCTACTGCGGCAAGAATTATACACCGACCTGGGGCGTTAAGGTTTATGGTTCCTCTGATGAAGCTACCAATGTAGACGGTATTACGGACAAGTGGGGCGCATTTGCCGGATGTACCGGATTGACCAGCGTACAGTTTGTGAATTATCTTGTTGAAGATGACACTACAGCAGACGGCGTAAGACTTGCGGGTGTAACCTACATTGATGACTTCGCATTCTATGGCTGTACTTCCCTGGGTAGCGTTACTCTCCCGGCAACTTTGGAATACTTGGGAGATTTTGCTTTCGCAGATTGCACCGGTATGACAGAGGCAACGATCGAAGATAGTGAGCTGGAACGCCTCTATGGTACTTTTGAAGAGTGTACTTCCCTGACCAAGGTTGTATTTGGTACCAATGAGACCAGAGAATATGACAAGGATCAGGATGGAGTTCCTGAATTATATACCGGCTACTGGAGCGGCATCCGTGAGATCGGTAAGCGCAGCTTTAATGCTTGCTCCAGTCTGACAGATGTTGTACTTACTCCGGAACTGTTCAACTGGCGCTATGAACTGGGAATCCATAAGAATTTGGCTGAAACTGCAAATGATATGACAGTGATCGGTGAGGATGCATTCCGTGGATGCTCCAAGCTGGCTCACTTTGACTTCCCGGCTGATACGCTGAAGATCGGATCCTCTGCATTCCGTGATGATTCACTGTTGAATCACGTAGTACTGGCAGAAACTACTACAGAGCTTGGCGCAAACGCGTTCTACAATGACGTTGCTATGGAAGATTTCTATATCCCGCGTGCAATGGGTAAGATCGGCGCTGACTGCTTCAATTCCAGACAGGGCATCCAGGCGATGAGACTGATGGATCTCTACTATGGAGGAGACGATTTTGACTTTGGAATGATCAATATTGCTCCATCCGGTAATGATCTGATCACATCCGGCAGCAATGCAATGTACAAAGCAACCCGTTACAATGATACCAATCCGACCTATCCGGTATCCACCAATGTGGATGTAGTATATGAGAAATCCGCAGATGATGAGACCAGCGGTATCATGCAGATCAGCTGGGAGCCGGTTACCAGAACGATTATTGACAAGAACGGTGTCGAGAGAGTTGTTAATCCGACCAAGTATTTTGTATACCAGAACAATATCGGCAGCAACACTGTAGATGATCAGTGGAAGACCGTTACACCGAGCTGGACCTGGATCGGTTCCCCGACGACCAATTCCCTTCCTTGGAGCGTTGATAACGTAAAGCCGGGTGACATCTACAACTACCGTGTAATGGCATACTTCGGTGATGAGCACGGATATCTGACCGCATACAAAGAGTACGTGGTATCTTCTGCAGCAGATGAAGTGAAGATCACAGATATGGAATTTGCAGAGGAGAATCAGGAAGTAAAAGTAGAGAGCACAATTGATGTGGCTCTGAAGATCCTTCCGGAAGGCGCATCCACAAAGGATATCTCCTGGGTGAGCAGTGATGCTAAGGTAGCCAGTGTAGCAGCATCCGGTGACAAGGCAACCGCACAGGTAACCGGTATCGCTACCGGTACTGCAACAATCACCGCAAGCACCACAGACGGCGTAGTTGCTACCTGCACAATCACTGTAGTTCCGAAGAACTATGTATCTGTATCAGAGATCAAGTTCAACGAGACAGCTCTGACCGTTGGTGTTAAGGGAACAGGTGACCTGAGCGTAACCGTTTCCCCGGAGGATTATGGTTCAACCAACTTCATCTGGGAGAGCAGCAACAACCAGATCGCAACAGTAGCTCCTACCGGTGATAAGACAACTGCAACCGTTACCGGTGTTAAGGAAGGTACTGCAACCATTACAGTTACCTCTGCAAACGGCACTACCGCCAGCATTGACATCAAGGTAGAAGGTCAGGCAACTGCTGAGACCGGCACACGTCTCATCAACGGTGTTGTATATGTTAATGGCGTAGCTCAGGAGAATTACACCGGTCTGGCTCTGAATGGCGCAGGCGAGAAGGCTCCTTGGATCTATGTTGAGAACGATGCACAGAACACTGAGTTTGAAGGCTATGTAGACTTCGACGGCGCTAAGTTCTATGTAAAGGACGGCGTTCTGGATACTTCTGCAAACGGTGTAAAGGCTGACTGGTCTCAGGATCCGGTAGTATTCTACTTCTGCTCTAACGGTCAGGTTCAGTCTCAGCACGTAGGTCTGGCTGAGTACGACGGCGAGTGGTTCTACATCCAGGATGGCAAGGTTCAGACAGATATGAACAAGTTCGTTGAATACGATGGTGGTCTGTTCGCAGTAGCTGCAGGTCGTATCGTAAGCGAGTACAGCGGCTTGATGCAGGATCCGACCAACGCACAGACAGGTGCTTGGTACTTCTTCGCAAATGGTCAGGCACAGACCCAGTACACAGGTCTGGCACAGTATGACGGTCACTGGTTCTATGTACAGGGCGGTAAGTTTGACCCGGCATACAACGGTACTGTTGTATACGATGGCGCTACCTTCGAAGTAGTAAACGGTGAGGCACAGGTTAAGTAATTAATCGGTCATAACCGAAAAGTATCATTTCTCAAGGCCGCAGCGGAGCGATCCGCTGCGGTTCTTATATTATTCCGATGTTGTTTGAGCCAGAAAAGACCGGAAGTTAGGATCCGGTCTTTCTTATGTGCAGGATATGTGATACACTGTAAAATTATGAAGAGAACAGATAAAGTATTGAAAAGTATGATTGTTGCTGTATGGATCCTGATCCTCCTGAGCCTGAAACTTCCTGTCCATGCGCAGGAGGATACGGACTGGCAGGAGGAGTACGAGTATACCCTGTCGGAAAATGAGATCACATTACAGATGTATAACGGAATGGAGAGCGATGTGATCGTTCCGGCATATGCTGTGATCGATGAGCAGGAGTATACTGTTGTTCTTGGGGATGCGCAGTGGTCGGACAACGGTTATGTGGGCACCTGGTCGGAGAATCCGGTCGTCACGTCTATCAAATTTGAAGACGGGGTGAAGCTTCCGGAGGACTGTACCGCATTATTCCGGAAATGCACGGATCTCCGCGAGCTGGATCTGTCCGGGCTGGATGCATCGGACACGGTGCGTATGACCGGGATGTTTGCAGACTGTCCTTCGCTAAAGACCATCACCTTTGGGGATCTGGAAACCCGAAATGTTACGGATATGACGGCCCTGTTTCAGAATTGCAGCGCCTTAAAGTCCGTCAGCTTAGGCGGGCTGGATGCATCGCACATTACTTCCATGAACCAGATGTTTGCCGGCTGCAGCAGCCTGGAGAATCTGGATCTGCAGGATTTCCATCCCGGAGATCTGCATTCCATGCGCCGCACCTTCGCTGACTGCTCGGCGCTCAAATGGATCCGTTTCGGGTCCATCGATACCGGAAAAGTCACGACCATGGAAGGCTGTTTTTCCGGCTGCAGCAGCCTGTCGCAGCTGGATCTGTCTGCATTTGCTACCGGCAGTCTGGTGGTGGCGGGTGAGATGTTTGCCGGCTGTTCGGGCATAAGCAGTCTGGATCTGAGCGGCTTTGATCTGCGTAACGTACGCGGGGAGGTGTCTTATGGTGACGGTTCCGGCCCGGTCACGAAAGATATGCTCCGGGATGTACGCGCCGACAGGATCATTACGCCGCGCTATCTGAAAGAGGACGTTGCCTTATCAGCGGTCTACATTGAAGAATCCTCCGGCACTATCTACCGGCAGCTGCCGAAGGACAGCAGTTTTCCGCGGATTCTGGTTAAGATGTCCTACGATGCCGGGGCGCAGCTGGTAGTATCGGGAGACGAGATCCTATACTATGTAGATGGAGAGCAGGATTTTGATACTTATGGTTTTGTTTCCTACGATAACGGCCTGTTTCTGGTCGCGCACGGACGAGTGGCAACGGAGATCGATGGCCTGTATCAGGACCCGGAATATCCTCAATTCTGGTATTACTGCTCGGAAGGACAGGCGCATACGGAATATTCCGGTGTGGTGGAATATGACGGGGAAAAGTTTCTGGTAAAAGACGGTGTGCTGGATACCGACGCGAACGGCTTCTATGAATGCGACGGGGGGATGTACGTGGTTGCTGCCGGACGCATCCTGCAGGAGGCGGAGGGGCTGATCCAGGATCCGAAACACAGGGACTGCTGGTATTACTGCCGGAATGGCCGGGTAGCGCAGGACTACTGCGGCGAGGTATGGTATGACGGCGCAGAGTTCTATGTATCCGGCGGACGTTTCCGGGCAGTTTATTGACGGGGACGCGTGTCTGGGATATAATGAAACGGTTGTTATAAAAATCCGGTTTCCGGATCAGACAAAGGAGGAAAAGATGAAGCGAGCAATCATGAAGTATGCCGTATCCGCTTTGGGGATCGCGGCAATGCTGGCGCCTGCCGCAGAAGCATTTGCAGCCACCGGCAAGCTGAAGAATGAGGACGGCAAGTGGTTATACTATGAAGGTGATGAGTGGATCTCCGATAAATATGGTTTTGTAGATCACAACAACAGCAAGTTCCTGGTAGCAAACGGCGTGGTAGCAGATACCGCAAACGGCATCCAGCAGGATCCGGAGAATACCGACACCTGGTATTTCTGCTCCCGCGGACAGGTACAGCTGGATTACAGCGGTCTGGCAGAGTATGACAATGCGTGGTTCCTGCTCAAAGATGGTGTGTTGGATACTTCGGTAAGTGATTTTGTAGAATATGACGGCGGTCTGTTCTTTATCGCAGCGGGCCGTCTGGTAAAGGAACAGAACGGTCTGGCGATGGATCCGGACGATCCGACCAGCTGGTATTACTGCTCCCAGGGTCAGGCGCAGACTTCCTACACCGGTCTTGCAGCATATGACGGTGAATGGTTTTATGTGATCAACGGCAAGCAGGCGATCGACTATACCGGTACGGTAGAGTATGACGGCGCTGAGTTTTATGTGATCAACGGTATGGTAGGCGAGAAGCCGGCAGAGCCGACCCCGACCCCGACGGTGGAGCCGACTCCGACTGCAGAGCCGACACCGACTGCAGAACCGACCCCGACGCCTTCCGGCAAGACTTATGCCAGATGGCGTATGACCACAAGAAAGTATTATGAGAAGAATGCCCTGAAAGAAGTTACCGTTTATGAATACGTGGATGCGCATACCAGCAACCGCAGCGGCACCAAGGTATATGACGGCAACAACAACTTAAAGTCCTATACCGTTATCACCCGTGACAATGGGGATGTTACGACCAAATACTTTAACGCGGACGGTACGCTGGACCGATACACCGTTACTTCGGATAACGGCAATAAGTATTCCTATTATGACGGCAATGGTGTTCTGTACGATTACGAAGTGTACAAGACCGTTGGCGAAAGCTCCCTGCAGACGGAAGGCGGCATTTATTCGAAAGATACCGTAGCCGGAAAAGAGGTCTATACTTTGATCGGTAAGGCAGTTTACGAGTACGATTCCCAGGGATACCGTCTGAAAGAAACGGATACTTACACTGACGGCCAGCATCAGGACAGCGTAACGGAGTACAGGTATAATGAGGATCATACATCTGCGGATATCTTCGTGGATGGTGTGAAAAAATCCTGTGAGACCTATAACAGTGAAGGTGCCCCGCTCCGTCAGGATTTCTTCAAAGAAGACGGATCTCTGGAGTATTACTATACTTTCACGTACAACGATAAGAATGAAGAGTCTTCCAGAATGTGGTACAACGGGGACGGCAGTCTGAATTTCGGATACCGGTACACCTATTCCTACAATTCCAAGGGCAAGATCGAGGAAGAGACCAGTATCCGCGTAAACAGCGATGGTTCGGAACAGCTGAACGGACGTTATGTTTACACGTACGATACACACGGTAACCGTTCTTCTTATACCCAGTACGGAAGTGATGACAAAGAAGCTTCCCGTTACGAATACGAGTATGAGAAGTACACTTACACAAAATAATTGATGTAAAACACAGCTTTCTTAACAGCCTCCGGTTTTCCGGAGGTTGTTTTGCATTCCTTGACAAACATGCCCAATCGTTTATAATGAAATGGCGAGTATAACGGAAAGATATATATACATGAGAAAGAACACGATCCGGTATAAGCTGTGGTTTTTGTGGCAGTTTGCCCGGGATGATTTTAAAGGAAAATATGTGGGATCCGTTCTGGGAAGCGTGTGGGCATTAGTACAGCCGATGATCACGATCCTTTTGTATTACTTTGTTTTCCAGCTGGGCTTCCGCTCCACGCCGGTGGAGGATATGCCCTTTATCTTGTGGCTGGTTGCCGGCCTGGTTCCCTGGTTCTATATCAGTGACGCCGTACAGGGTGCGACTTCGTGTCTTGCGGAATACAGTTATCTGGTCAAAAAAGTGGTATTTCCGGTGGAGATCCTGCCGCTGGCCAGACTGATCTCCGTGGGGATCGTTCAGATCGCGCTTCTAGTATTTACGGTGGTCCTGTTTATCCTGTTCGGCTATATGCCGAGCATCTATTATCTGCAGATCCCGTTGTTTATGGTCTATATGCTCCTGCTTACGGCGGGGATCGTTTATCTGACATCTGCCATGTTTGCCTATTTTAAAGATACGATACAGGTGGTTTCGATCATTGTGCAGATCGTATTCTGGCTTACGCCCTTTGTCTGGGACCAGAAGATGATGCCGGAAGGAGTGGCGGCGGTGCTGCCCTTCAATCCGGTCTACTATATCCTGAACGGCTATCGTTCGGCTTTTATTTTCGGGACATTTTATATGCCGGGGGTGAAGATGACGGTATATTACTGGGCAGTAGCGGTGGTGCTGTGTCTGATCGGATATCATTTCTTTGCAAAGTGCAGAAAGCATTTCGCGGATGTGCTGTAAGGCAGGATAAGAATAATTACAGGTAGAAAGTAATGAGTGAAGAAACGGTCATCCGGATCGCGGATGTCAAAAAAGTATATGATGTCTATGAGAACCGCCGGGAGATGTTCTGGCGTACGCTGGGCTTCGGAAAGAAGGACGGCGGCAAGACCTTCCGGGCATTGAACGGTGTGAGCTTTGATGTGAAGCGCGGGGAGACCATGGGGATCATCGGTACCAACGGCGCCGGGAAATCCACGCTGCTGAAGATGATCACCGGTGTGCTGGAACAGACGGAAGGCGAGATCGAAGTGAACGGCCGCGTGTCTGCGTTGCTGGAGCTGGGGGCAGGTTTTCGTCCGGATTACACCGGCCGCGAGAATGTCTATCTGAACGGACGTATGATGGGCATTCCCCGCAAAGAGATGGAAGAACGTGTACCGCAGATCCTGGAATTTGCGGACATCGGGGATTTCATCGACCAGCCGGTCAAGATCTATTCCAGCGGTATGTTTGCGCGCCTGGCTTTTGCCGTGGCGATCAACGTGGAGCCGGATATCCTGATCGTGGATGAAGCGCTCAGCGTGGGCGATCTCTTTTTCCAGAACAAGTGCTTCAAGAAATTTGAGGAACTGAAGGAAAAGAACGTAACGATTCTTTTCGTATCCCACGATATCTCCAGCGTGCGGCAGATGTGCTCGCGCGTGGTGTGGCTGGAGCATGGGACCATCCGCAAGCTGGGTGCTGCGGACGAGGTCTGCGATGCGTATATGGATCAGAAACGCAAGGATATGAACGGCCTGCAGGACGGGGAAGAATTGGAAGTGCCGCAGATCGAAGCGACGCGGGAAGACAAAAAGCGCAGCGTGCCGGGGATCCACCGGGGGAACAGCGACCTGCTCTCGGAGGAGATCGAGATCGTGTCCTGCTATCTGACCGATACCAGAGGAAATATCACGACGCATCTGGTGGTGGACGGAGAGTACGAGATGCATGTGCTTGTGTCGTTCAAAACGGATAAGAAGAACATTATCGTCGGGTTTTTATTTGAGAATAATAAAGGCCTGCCGATCTATGATATCAACAACTACATCAATCAGCAGGAAGGGATCACCGGGCATGCCGGCGAGGTGACGGAGGTAGTCTACTCTTTTTGTCTGCCGCGTCTGCAGAAGGGGACCTATATCGTGGGCGCCGCGGTGGCGGAAGGCGTGCAGGAGAAGCATACCATGCACACCTGGCTGCACGGCATCGGCGATGTCGAGATCGTCAATCCGGGCTTCAACTCGTCCTATATCGAGATCCCTGCGCAGGTGGATGTGAAACAGATCGATCAGGAACTGTTGGAGATCGTATAAGGAGATCAATATGGGAAATTATGATTTTTCACTGGATCTGGAAAGCGTCAACACCATGTCGGTGATCAACGGCTGGATCAAAGAAGGCAGCCGTATCCTGGAGTTCGGACCGGCCAACGGACGGCTGACCAGATACCTGAAAGAAGAAAAGCACTGCCGGATGACGATCGTGGAGATCGACGCGGAGACCGGAAAAGAAGCATCCGCATTTGCCGAAAAAGCGTATCTCGGCGAGGAAGGGGATATCGAGAAATTCAAATGGACGGCGGAAAACGAGCCTTTTGACTATATCATCTTTGCGGACGTGCTGGAACATCTGCACTGCCCGGACCGTGTGCTGAAGGAAGCATCGGCGCTGCTGAAGCCGGAAGGCGAGATCCTGGTCTCCGTGCCGAACATCACGCACAACTCCATCCTGATCGATCTGATCAACGATCAGTTTGATTATGATGAGACAGGGCTTCTGGACCGCACGCATGTACATTTCTTCTCCTACGATTCCTTTGTGAAGATGTGCGGCGCAAACGGCGTAAAGATCGTGGATATGGTGCCGGT
>JAEEGL014326660.1_pt1 | contig 13386 bp, 11 predicted proteins | sample 9134231 | NCBI WGS metagenome assembly JAEEGL01 (sample SAMN16246548, study PRJNA631951) | gut metagenome | biome: gut microbiome; feature: rumen; material: fiber-attached | host: Bos | place: Iran: Karaj | collected 2018-10 | reverse complement strand
TGCTGACCATACAGACTGAAGGACTGGTGCAACATTTTCGATAGCCTGATCATTCCAGTGTTCCCACAAAAGCAAAAGCGAAAGAGCCCATTCTCTGCGGAAATCAATTGGCTGGGTATCATCTGCAATAAGGTTCAGGTAAACGTCTTCAACCAGAAGAGAAAACATTGAAAGGTTTGTTTCGGTTTCAAATGCTTTGTAGAAGTTTTCGTATTCCGGTCCCATGTGTTTTGCCACTTTTGAAAAATCAGAAAGGGTGTGGGTTTTTGCAACAAGAAGACTTTTTCCTAAGATTGCTTTTGATGGCAGACGTAAATTTCTGTCTCCATCATCTTTATGTTTAATCAAAGATTCAATAAGAATTGTGCGGCTTCTGGTTCCTCCTGCCAGTTCATGTCTTTCCAGAAGGGATGGGAAGCGGGCTACTGAATTTGCAATGTTTTTGAGGTCTGCAATACGGTTAATAAAAATTTCATAATGAGATTTGTCTTTTTCGAGGAGCAGAGGCATAAATTGATTCATAAGATCCCGCTGACGTTTGGTGAAAACTTCTGCGTTATCTCTTTCTGAGTTTTTGTCTATTTCTGCAGGTTCAAAAAAAGAGTTAATATCAACCTGTTCAAAATTATCTGTATTGCTCATTTTAGTTACGATACTACTTTTTTTATTTGGTAAAAATTAAAATTTTTATTCAGATTAAATTTATTATAAATCATATTTTGTTATTTTTCCACCGATAATTGAAGAGTATTCTATTAAAAACTTTCTGGATGAGGTTTTATGCTTATTTCTTCAAAATTGATAAAAAAAGTTTCACTAGTCGGTTTAGCGTTTTTTCTGTTTTTTTCTCAACTTTATGCACAAAATGAAGAAACAGGACAGGGCTCTCAATTTCAGTTATTCACTGCCAGTCAGCAAAAGTTACGTATAAAGGCTGATCAGGTTAGACTTATAGCAGATAAAGAAAACGGCGGATATCATCTTTATGTTAAAAAAAGTGAAAATGTAAATTCAATTTTGCTTACAGAAACAACAAAAGATCCTGCCGGGAAAAATGATTCTTATGCTTATCGTGCAAAGGAGTACAATTCAATTAATGGTGATGAAATTCGCCTGCTTGATGGAAAAACTCTTGTTTCGGAAGGGGCAAAATATAGTCTGGTGGATTCTACTCCAGAAAATACAAGTTTTTTTGGGCCTGCTTTTCATATTTATATTCCAGAAACAATTGTTTACGGTTATTCCTGGTCCAGAAATGGCGAAGTAAAGCTTGGAAAAGGCACTTTTATTAATATCCGTTCTTTTGAAAAACCATATGCTGATTATTCGGGCGATTACATGGACAGTCCTTTTATGTTTGACTTAAAAGTTGTAAAAAAGCCTGCAAAAAAAGCTCAGAAAAAAGTGGCTGAAGAACCTGCAAAAATTGAAGTAAAAAGCCAGCCTGTAAAAGAAACAATAAAAGAACCAGAAGTTTTTGATCTTCCTTTTCCTGAAGAATTTGTAGAACCAGAGATTGAAGAAGCAGAAGAAGTGGATGAGGTAGAAGAAACTGAAGAGGAAACTGTCCTGACTGATGATTACAATCCTCTTGCAAGTGACCGTTTTAAAGAGTTTTCTGAAGGTATAATTTATTCAAAAGGGCCTGAAACTATCATTGATGATATAGATTCGATTTTTGATGGACTTGAAAATAAAGAAAATCTGGATTTGATTTTTGTTATTGATGCAACTGGAAGTATGAAGAATGACCTTGAAAAATTGAAGACAGATTTAATGCCGGAACTTCAGAAGGTGTTTGGAAAAGATACTAAGGCCAGAATTGGTCTGCTTTTTTACAGAGATTACGGGGATACATTTAAATATATGGATTTGCCTGTAAAACCTTTTGCTTTTACCAGTAATTTTGCTGTTTTTTCAAAGAATCTTAATTCTGTCCGGATTTATGGAAAAGAAGGTGGGGATGTTCCTGAAGCGGTGTATGAAGCTTTGTATGCCGCAAGTGTTTACTACAAGTGGCGGGATAATGCCCAGAAATTGATTATTTTGATTGGTGATGCAGAACCTCATCCTGTTCCAAGAGGAAGTGGAAAATACTCTAAGGATTATGTTCTTAGTCTGGCAGAAAGTAAGAACATAAAGATTCGTTCTATCCTTCTGCCAAAAGACTAAAAATTATTCAGCTTCTTTTGCAAGTTTTGCTTCAATTTCGTGAAGTTTCTTTTCTGGAATTTTAGAAATTCCAATTTCTGCCAGTTTTTTATGTTTTGCTGGTAAAATGCCTGCGTTGTAATCATACAGACTAATTAATTCTTTGAAAGTTTTGTATGCATTTTCATATTTATGCTGTTTGATGTAAACGTGTCCAATTTCGTATTTTGCTTCTGCATATACAGAAGGATTTGTTCCAAAGCGGTTGATTGCTTCTTCGTAGTAGTAAAGGGCAGTTTTGTAGTTGTTATCTGTAACAGCATTTTGTCCGTACTGAATAATCTGGGCAGCTGTTTTATCCTGTGGAATTTCTTTAAATGTTGCACATGAGATTACAGCAAGGCTTGTTAGAATCATTGTAAAAAGAATAGATATTTTTTTCATAATTTAGAGTTTACCTCAACTTTTAAGTGTTTTTCAATAGTACTTCTCTATCAACCATTTTTGAAATTATTTTTAGAGGTTTCCATAAGACTTTTAATTTGATAAAATAACCACAAATGAAAAGGATTGTCTTCTTTTTTTTACCACTTGTTTTAATTCTTTTTTTTGCAGGTTGTGCATCAAATCAGCAGTCTAATACAGAAAATAAACAAACTAAAGAAAAGTTACGTTTTGAAGACTGGAAATATAAAGGTTTTGGATATGAACTTCCAGATTGGGTTGAGCCGGCCATTGAAGAAAAAAAGTCAAAAGTTATAAAATATCAGCCGGAATTAGCAGATTCTACAGTTGAGATTTTTTCTGGAAGAGGAATAAATATAGATCAGGCAGATGCCGCTGCAAAAGAAGCTGCTTCGAATGCAATGGCAGAAAGTGGCCAGATTTATGAACTGTATGATAATTATTGGGTAAAAGAATGGGGCGAGGTGGAAAGCCCTTATATATCAGTATATATATATTATTTGAAATAGGAGTTAATTAGTATGAAGGTATTAGTTATTGGTGGTGCAGGTTATATTGGTAGTCATGTTGTAAAAGAACTGATGAAAGCTGGTCACAAAGTTACTGTATTTGATAATCTTTCCAGCGGTTTGAGAGAAAATCTTTTTCCTCAGAATGATTTTATTTATGGAAACATTTTGATTCCAGAAAATCTTGAAGATGCTTTTTCTCAGGGCTTTGATGCTTTTGTTCATCTTGCTGCATTTAAGGCTGCCGGTGAATCGATGGTTAAGCCTGAAAAATATTCTGTAAACAACATTACAGGAACTTTGAACATTATGAATGCAGCAGTTAAATTCAATTGCAAAAAGATGATTTTTTCTTCATCTGCTGCAACTTTTGGTGAGCCACAGTATCTTCCAATCGATGAAAATCATCCTCAGAATCCTATTAACTACTATGGATTTACAAAGCTCGAAATTGAAAGATTTATGACCTGGTATGATCAGCTTAAAGGTCTTAGATTTGCAGCTTTACGTTATTTCAACGCTGCTGGTTATGATCCTGAAGGTGAAATTACAGGTCTTGAACAGAAACCTGAAAATCTTCTTCCTCGCGTAATGGAAGCTGCTCTTGGTCAGAGAGAACTTAAAATTTTTGGTACAGATTATGATACTCGTGACGGAACTTGTATTCGTGATTATGTTCACGTAACAGATCTTGCACGTGCTCATGTAATGGCTCTGGATTATATTGCAAAGAATGATAAGAGTTTGAAGTTAAATCTTGGTACTGAAAAGGGAACTACAGTTAAAGAAATTATTGAAGCTGCCCGCAAGATTACAGGAAAGCCAATTCCTGCAGGTGAAGAAGCTCGCCGTCCTGGAGATCCTGCAAGTTTGTATGCAACTTCAAAAATGGCAAAAGAACTGCTCGGTTGGGAACCAAAGTATTCTGATGTTGATACTCTGGTTAAAACAACCTGGAATGCATATCTTGCAAATAAGAAATAAGTCTTATTTGAAAAATTCAATAAGTGTAAGGGCGTCTTTTTTAAGATAGTCTATTACACAGTATTCGTTAGGCTGGTGGCACATGTTATCAAGTGTGCTCCAGACTACAGCATCAATGCCTTCGCGGCGAAGTTCCGCTCCGACAGTCCCTCCACCAATGCCAATAAATTCTGCATCAATTTTATGAGCTGTTTTTATCGCTTTGGCAAGTTTCTGGGCAACTGGAGCAGTAACTGGTGTTGCCGGTGACTCTGATTTTTGTGGAGTCTGGTATTCAATTTTCACACCATGCACTTTTTCAACTTCCCTGCAAATCTTATCAACTTCTTTTAGAACTTCCGAAATACTGTAACAAGGTAAAATTCTACAGTCAAAACAGAGTGTTTCTTCGCCAGGAATAATATTGATTGAATCTACATTTTTGAGATGTTTGGTAGGCTGGAAGGTAGAATAATTTGGGGTGAATAAATCATCCTTTTTGTTAAATACTTTTTCCAGCTGGTTGATTTTTACACCTAAATCGCAGGCTGCAAGACAGGCATTCGCACCTGCATCAGGCATACTTCCATGTGCCTGTTTTCCCTGAATATGAACCTGCAGCCAGAGAATATTTTTTTCGGCAACTTCGATGGTTCGTCCTTCTGAATCTCCTCCATCAGGAATAAGGATTAAATCTTCTTTTTTGAAAAGTTTTTTCTCTCGTAAAAGCCAGATCACGCCATATTCACTGCCATTTTCTTCATCTGCGGCAAAAAGCAGTTTGATTGTGTGCTGGGGAACGATATTATTTTCCAGATAATAGAGGGTTGCAAAAACTGCACTGCAAAGTCCCTGCTGATCATCTTCTACTCCACGACCGTAAAGTTTTCCATCTTTTTCCACCACCGCCCATGGATCCGAATTCCAGAGTTTAATGTCTCCAACAGGAACAACATCTGTGTGGGCAATAACCCAGACGCAAGTTTTATCATCTTTTCCGGGAATGCTTGCTACAAGGGATGGTCTGGAGCCTGAAGAAACTCTTGAATCTGGAGCTTCATAACGTTCAATATTTTTAAAACCCTTTTCTTTAAGCCAGTTTTCAAGGGCATTTACTTTTTCAGTTTCACCATCTCCCCCACCTTCGGGAGCAATTGCAATGTGGGATGTCAGCATTTTTTCAAGGTTAATTATTTCCTGCTGTTTTGAATCTAAAAATTCTTTTGGTGAGACCATATTCTTTTCTCCAGTTTATTGTTTTATCTGATTTTTAAGAAAATTCCTAATACTGCACAAGTAATCAGAATTTGCATAATCATAAATTTGAGTAAAACCTGGGTTGGTGACCAGCCTTTGTTTTTACGCATGTGATCGTGCAGAGGGAATCTTATATTTTCAAAAATTTTGATTTTGAAGAAGCGGAGAAGGGCAACTTTTAAAAGTCCCATTCCACCGTTTACAAAAATGATTGATGAAGTAGCAAGAATGATAAATGGGTTTCCGCTTACCATTACACAAACACCAATAAAGTATCCGAGGGCACGGCTTCCTGCATCACCCATAAGACAGTTACTTGGAAAAGCATTGTGCCACAGATAGCCCATTACAAGTCCTGCCATGATAAAAGCCATCATACCCCAGTTTGCACCAGACTGAAGAGTTGGAAGAAGCAGATAAGCAGCAATATCTTTGTGTCCTAAAATGAAATAGAAAAGAACTCCCAAAGTAATAAGGGCAATTAAAACCAGAGAAGAAGATAAGCCGTCAACACCATCAGTACAGTTAGTTGTGTTAATTGAAGCCCAGAGCATAATGGTTGTAATAACGATATAAACTACAGGATGAACAATAACTTCGCTTGAAATAAAAGGAAGCCAGAATTTAACTACTCCGTCTGGAGAAATCTTTTTTAAGCCATAGTAAAGAATAAAAGCTGTAATCACACTGATTGCGAGGTCTAAGGCACCTTTTAAATATTCACCCCAGGAAGTGGTACTTCTGTCATCAAGAAAGCCTGTGAGCATTGTAACCCAGGTAAGAAGGACTACAGAGGCTCTGGTAAGATTCATTGGGCAGAAGAGGAAGGTGATTAAAACAAAGAGGGTTATAAAAATTGAACCGGCTCCTGTTGGTTTTCCTTTTGCGGCTTCTGCATTTTCTTTAAGTGTAAATTCACGACCTCTGTCATGAGGAAGCCAGTTGTAAAATTTAGGAATTAATTTAAGTGCAAGAAAAAATCCCAGATAAAGGGCAAGTGTTATGAGCACTGCATATGATGATAAAAGACGTGCAGGTCCCCAGAATGATTGTAAATATTGACCAAGATAGTAAAGCATTTTATTCCCCTGATTTAATGCCAGATTTAGAATGAGATGTGAGTCATGCCTGTGAATACCATGACAATTCCCCGTTCATCACAATAATTAATAAATTCATTATCGGCAGGAGTTCCTCCTGTCTGAATGATTGCTGTAATTCCGGCATCAATAAGTTTTTTTATTGGCTCTTCAAATGGAATTGTTGAGTCAGAAATCAGAACATCGCCAAGTGAATTGTCGAGTTCTGAAGCTTGCTCTCCGTTTGTTTCCTGCTTCTTGTGTTCAAGCTGGCTGATTGCAGTTTCGTAAACAACATTTAAGGAACGGTTTACAGAACTACAGCCCTGGGCAACTCCTGCAATAGCATTGTTTTTAAGCAAAACGCTGGAGTAGGATCTTGCACCCATTACAAGAAGCATTCCAAAGGCCATTTCATCAGTTTTGAATTGTGATGGACGGTTCTTTGTTCTTACGTGCCAGTGTTCAAACAGTTCAGAATCTCTTGTCTGGAGCAAAATTCCACCATGAATCATTTTTCCTGACAGGCTGATATTTGAAACTTTGGCAGAAGGAATGAGTCTGATGTTTTTGTTCAGTGATAAAATCTGTTTAGCATCGGAAGTAAAACTTGGTGCTACAACTGCTGAAAAACTTCCTTTGATAATTTCCTGGGCTGCAGGTGCATCAATTACAGCACTGCAGGCAAGAACTGCATCGGTAATGTTTTCTGTATCGTAAGTGTAAGTATTTTTAAAGGAGTCTACCACATTTGTAGAAAGGGAAGCTCCAATAATTGCTTCAAATTTAATTGCTATTGTAAAAACTGTTCCGGTAAGCGGGGTGAACTGAGTTGTAAAATCATATCCGTCGCAGTTTGTACTTTTAACGGTGTATTGATTTTTTAAAATGTTATAGAGGGTACAAATTCTTTCCCAGGCAAAAGAAACATCGGAAATGGTGTTGTAATTAAAATCTTTTCCCTGAAGTTTTAAAAAGCCGTTCAGGGCACCAGATTGAGTTGGAGATTTATACAGGAATCCTGACTGCTGACTGTTCGAACCTGTGTGCAGCTGCAGAGTTTTCTTAAAAGGATACATGAGATAATTCATGAATTGTACATCATACTGCTGGTTTTGCAGAATAGATGCAGAAAGTCCGGCATCATAAGCGGAAATAAGATTTAGGGCTTTTGCAGCAAGGTATGTTCTGAATTCATTAGTAATATTATCAGTTTTGAGCTGAATCATTGCTTCTTTGTAATCAGCTGGATCGGTCAAAAGAAGAACGTTTGGATAGTTTGTAAAAGAATTTCTTAAAACTGTAGTAACGTAATAATTTAGAGGTCTGATTTGAGTTGTAGATCTGGAAGCCAGGGTTGTGTTCATTTCAGGAACTACATTTATACAAACAAGGAAAATATTGTTTTCTTCATGATCTGGGGAAATAAAAGCATCATTCTGTTCGTATTTTGTCATGAGAATACGGCGGATAAGCTGGGAGGTATCATTAATGTAGAGATTGTTTTCTACAAGAGCCTGTTCCCGAATTACAGGAATTTTGGCACTTTTTAAAATTTCTTCAGTTTTATTTGCTGTAAGAATTGTCCATCCCGAAGTAGAAAGATATTCCGCAAAATCCAGAAGGTTTTCGGTATTTTCTACATGAATAATTGCACGCTTAATCATAAAAGTAATTTTAACAGAAAATAAGAAAGTAGCAAATATCTTTCGGGAGGACTTGTATCTGACTCCATTTGAAAGTTTTTATTACATCAGTTAAACTGATTTTCAGTTGAAAAAAAGTGGAGGGGCTTTTCTTTGTCCATTCTTTGTGAAAATCCTGAATATTTACAGTCTCAGCTTATTACCTACATTGGTAACAAACGTGCTCTTTTGGATTTTATTGGCAGTGGGATTGAAATTGTTCAGAAGGAACTTGGAAAAGAAAAACTGAATTGTCTGGATATTTTTGCCGGTAGTGGAATTGTAAGCCGCTATTTAAAAAGATTTTCATCATCAATCACAGTTAATGATTTAGAGGCCTATTCTGCAATTATAAACCGCTGCTATCTTTCAAATAAAAGTCAGATTGATATGAAGAAGTTGGAATCTTTGTATCAAAAAGTTCTTTCTAAAATTGGTGAAAGAATATCTGAGAATGAAAAAATGCCCGGCTTTATAAGCGAGTTGTATTCCCCACTTGATGAAGAAAATATTACAAAAACAGACCGTTGTTTTTACACCACTTACAATGCCCACTATCTGGATATAGCACGACAGGTGATAGATGAAGTGGTTCCGTCTGAGTATCAGGATTTTTTTATAGCACCACTTTTATCTGAAGCTTCGATTCATGCAAATACAGCAGGAATTTTTAAGGGATTTTATAAGAATTCAAAAACCGGGATGGGGCAGTTCGGGGGAAACGGAAAAAATGCTCTTTCAAGAATAATGGGTAAAATCAATCTGCCATTTCCTGTTTTTTCTGAATTTGAGTGTGAAAGCAGGGTTTTTAATCAGAATGCCAATGATCTGGTTATAAATCCTGAACTTTATGATTATAAACTGCTTGAGGATGGTGTTTTTGACCTGGCATATTTTGATCCGCCATATAATCAGCATCCTTATGGTTCAAATTATTTTATGCTGAACCTTATTGCATCTTATAGACGGCCTGACGTTGAAAATATCAGCAGGGTTTCAGGCATTCCGAAAGACTGGAAACGTTCTGCCTATAACAAAAAGAAAAAAGTTATTCAGGTGTTTGGAGATTTAGTTTCATCTGTAAAAGCAAAATATATTCTTATCTCTTTCAATTCAGAAGGATTTATAAGCAAAGATGAGATGATAGAACTTTTGTCTTCCTGTGGGAATGTAAGGGTTCTGGAATCTGATTATAATGCTTTCCGTGGTTCAAGAAATTTAAGCGGAAGAGAAATTCACGTGAAAGAGTATCTTTTCCTGGTTCAAAAAAAATAATCAAAAAAATCACATTTTTTTTCTCAAATTTTGTCCAAAATCGCATATTGAGGCAATTATATAGGTGGGTGAAAAAAGTCCGTCCCGGCTTTTGTTTTGCCCAGAGAGGTTTTTGGATGAAGAAGTATCTTTTTTCGTATTTAAGTTCGTTTTTAATATTCTGTTTCCTATCCTGTAATCAGACTTTTGCAGGTGGTTCTGGTCAGACTTTTGAAGAATCTTCCACCACTGCTGTTTCTTTTTCCTGCTGGAATGCCCAGACTTTTTTTGATTCAGAAATAGAAGGCACCGAATACAGTGATTATCAGAATCTGGCGAAATGGTCTAAGGATAAATATCTGACCCGTTTGAGCAGGCTTTGTGAAGTAATGACTGCTTTGAATTCAGATATAATTGTTCTTGAAGAAATTGAAAATGCAGCTGTAATGCAGGATATTGCAAATCAGTTTGCTGGAAATGCCTGGGAAAGTAAGGGTAACTGGAGTTATGCCTGTTTTTCTAAGGAGGAAGGTTCTGCAATTGGGTGTGGTGTTTTTTCAAAATATGAGCTTTGTGATTTAAAAGTTCATACTTTGAATATTCAGACCCAATCTGAAGCTCAGCCATCCACCCGTCCTCTTTTGCAGGTAACAGCTTTAATAAATGATAAAACTCTGGTGATTTTTGTAAATCACTGGAAGTCTAAAGTTAGTGGAGAAGGAAGTGGTGAAATCTGGAGGGACTGGCAGGAAAATCTGCTTGCAGAAAAGATTATTGAACTGCAAAAAAAGAACGTAGATTTTTCTTGCGTGCTCTGTGGGGATTTTAACCGTGATATAAGGGAGTTCGTTTCTGGTATGACTGGTAGCGGGGAGAACGTTCTTTTCAGGGGAATCGACGAAAAACTGGAGTTGTATTCGCCGTGGTATAATTCCTACGGGGATTATTCTACAGAAACAGGCAGTTACTTTTATGATGGAGAGTGGGAACGTATAGATCACATTTTTGTAACTGGCAACATAAAGTTTTCGGCTTTTTCACCAAGGTCTGATTCACCCTGGGCTGCAAGTAATTCTGTGCCGAATGCGTATAAACTGTACAGTGGTGAAGGGTATTCTGATCATTTGCCATTGACGGGCATTCTGACACTTTTCTGACTTCTTTTTTTGGGATTAATTCTGCTTTAGGATAACCCAGGTTGCACCACTTCCGCCTTCCTGTTTTGTTTTAGGATGGCCGGAAGTTCCGCAGCGTTTATCTCTTTCGATAAACTTTCTGACTAATTCACCAAGAACAGGGTCTGTCCCTGTGGTGTGAATGCCTTTTCCGTGGATGATCAGAACTTTATGCAGGCCTTTTCTGCAGCAGTTTGTAATAAAGGCATTCAGCTGAACTTCAGCTTCATCCTGGTGGAGGCCATGTAAATCAAGACGGGCTTCCGGCGATATATTCAAAAGATAGTTTCTATCCTGTTCTTTTGTTTTTTCGTACTGTTCTTCGGCGAGTTTATCTTTATCAATTGTTCCATAGCGGCGAAGCCAGAGTTCCATAGGATTAATAGATTTTGAATTTTCTGCTTTAAGTTTTGCTTCGAAATCTTTTTCTGCAGCAAGAGCTTTTTCTTCTGGAGTTGGTGCATTTGCTTTTTTATGTGAAACTGTATTTTTTCCGCTTTCTTTTTGTTTCCGGTTTTTATCAGCCTGAACTTTATCCCACTGATCTAAAATGTCTCCCATATTCATATGAAACCCCTATTTAACTAAAATGATATCATCCTGCAAACACCAGCCGCCAGTTTGTCCTAATTCAATGTAGTACCATTTTCCAGCTTTTTCATGAATTTCAACAAGGTTTCCTGCACTAATTTCTGATACAGCTTCAGCAGATGCTTCTGGTACTGAAGAAATTGTACAGCCTTTACAAATTCCAAATACCTGAATTCTCTGTCCAACAGAATAGAAAATTGAAACAATACCAAAAAGCATGATTGTTCCAAAAATCAGAATCCGGATTAAATGGTGCTTTGTGATTGCTATAATAAATATAATAAGAAAAACCAGTGTAAACAAAATAGAAAGTAAGAGCCACATGATGGAATAGTTATCCGAAGTTTTGGCTGGTAATCCAAGTTTTGTTTCAAGAGCAATTCTTCCTTCCCGGGCTTTTGTGTATCCAAAAAGAGAATTTCGTTCTTTTGAATACAGTTCTGCAAGTTCGTAGCATAAATCATCTGTAATATTTGTAAGATTTTCTCTTTGAACTTCTGCAGAAGAGTTTGAAAAAGCTGAAGAAAAAATGCCATCATCATTATCATTTATATTTTTTTTAGCTTCTGTAAAATTTATTGTAACTTTTGGAAGCAGCAGTTCATTTCTGTAGCCGTTGTAACCGGTTGCAACAACTTTTATTTTTGGCATTTCCTGATTTCCGGTGCGAAGTCCTGTCCATTCAAAACTGGCAACAGGAATTAAATCATGGCTGTATTTTTTTTCGCGATATTTTACTTCTGTAATTTCAAATTTTTCTGTCTGAGTAAAAATTGAATCTTTTGGAATGTCCCAGTTGAACTGAACCAGCTGATTGGTGTATTGCAGATAAACTGTGAAATAAAGTTTTTGTCCAACCATGCTGCTGAAAAGTGCTTTTTGAGATACTTCGTCATTTGAAGTGATTTTTACACCATTGTCAAAAATTACCAGCAGTTTAGGAATTTGTTTTGAAGGATCATCTGAAACTGTAATTTCCTGAAAAGGAATATTTCTTCTACGGTTTTGAATCATTACCGGAAGTCTTGGCAGATGGTAGGTTCCCGGCTTATCAAAGGTGTACCAGATTTCAATTTTTGTACCTTCGCTTTCGTAGTCCTGAATTTTTCTGACGGTTTTAAAATAAACATCTGAAGGAAGATTGCTGGACATAACCTGAATTTGTGAAGGCTGTACTTTTGGAATTGAAACTTCAAATTTCAGGTCAGTTTTTGTAAAAAGCTGCTGGTCTTCAGCAGGACTAATCATAAGCTGGTTAATTTCTGCATTTGTCAGAACCTGAGAAAAAATAGAAGTGGAAAAGAGAATTGATAAAATTAAAAAGTTTAATAATCTTCTGTAAGATCTTGTGCCTGGTTTGATTCGCTGTTTTTCCATTGCTTCTGATCATTCTCCTTTATATGCTGGAAGATTGCATTTTCTATATCAGGCTGATTTTTTTCCTGCTCGCTTGCGGGAATAGCCTGACTTTCGTTCTGATTTACTTTGCTGCTTGTCATTTGCAGGGAAAGTTCCATGTTGATTTTTGCTTCAACTCTTGAGTTATCAATTTCTATGGCTTTTTTAAAGTATTCCCTGGCATTTTCGTAATCCTGATTTTTATGGGCAATAATTCCTGCGTTGTAGAAGGCCGCATAACGAACATCATCAGGGGCATCTGCCGAAACTTCAAGAAATCTGTTAAGGGCAGACTGATCTTCACCAATCATCAAATAAGCGGTTCCTAAATCATAAAGTGCGTAATCCTGAATCTGAGCATTTTCTTCTTCCTCAGCTTCAGTTAAAACATCCATAAAGCGGGAAACTGAACGGCGGTATTGTTTTTCATGATAAGCCCAGGTTCCATCCACCACCTTCCAGGTTTTATTTGAACAGCCTGAAAGAAAGATTGAAAAAAGACAAAGGCCTGTGCTAATCAGTTTATGATTTTTAAAAAAGCGGGCAAAATCAAACTCGGTGATTATATAACTCATGATAAATGAAAGTACTGCAAGAAAAATAAAGAGTTTATAGCGTGGAACAGGTTTAGCTTCATAAGAGGTGATAAGATTTCCATCCCCTGTCAGTTTTACCTGAGAAAGCAGAGAAATTGCTGAACCGGCATCATTCGAATTAATATATGTGATTTCTGCCCGATTTTTAAAAAAGTTGAATTTTTCATTTGCAGCCTGAATCGCATTGTTTATTTCAACAGAACGCAGGGCCGTATAAACTTCTGTCTTTCCATCACCAGCTAAAACCTGTGACTCTTTTTCCT
>JAEEGL013306884.1_pt1 | contig 13386 bp, 11 predicted proteins | sample 9134231 | NCBI WGS metagenome assembly JAEEGL01 (sample SAMN16246548, study PRJNA631951) | gut metagenome | biome: gut microbiome; feature: rumen; material: fiber-attached | host: Bos | place: Iran: Karaj | collected 2018-10 | reverse complement strand
TTCTTACAATACCGTCGCAGACTGTGTTTCCTGCCTGAACCGGGATGAGTCGGAACAGCATGCGGACGGCTTTGCCTGCAAAATAGCGGCCGGCCCCGGGAATGCGTTCATCCGATGCACTGCCTGGATGAATTCGGACGACGGATTTGATTTGTTTACCAAAAGCCGCCCGATCGGTCCCGTACGCCTGTTCGAATGTCACAGCTGGCTGAACGGCTTCACGCTGCGGGATGGCCTGCCGGTTAGAACAAGAGGAAACGGGAACGGCTTCAAGCTCGGGGGAAGCGGACTCACTGCGGACCATACAGTGCAGGACTGCGAAGCCGTCGGGAATCCCGGCTATGGCTTCAGCAGCAATTCAAATCCCCGCATGAGGCTTATCGGCTGCAGGGCGGAAAACAACCGGAAAAACTACATGTACTATTTCACCGCACCGGAAGCCGACGCGGTCTGCATCATGCAAGACTGTACGGAAACCGATGATCCCTCATTTGATCATGTGGCCTGGGCGGGGGAACATATTCTGCATGACATCGCAGATCGCACTTTGTTATCTGCAGAGGACGTTATCCTCGCATTGCAAAGGGATCGGATCAGGATGTACAATGAAAACGCCGTCCGGAACGCGCTGAAGCAGGCCGCCGTATTGCACCGAGATGCGGACCCAACCCTTCCCAGCGCCATGATCATGTGCTCCTCGTTTTACGGTGGGGGAGCGGAGCGGGTGGCGTGCCGTCTGGCATCCGGACTCGCCGAACGATACAGCGTGTATTTCCTGTATATACAGGATAAGGGGCAAAGCTATTATCTGGATCCCCGCATACGGACCATCGTCATGCCCTTCTTCTACGGCTCGTGGGACGACATCAATTCCTGCCGGGCGAGATTTACCCGGGAATTAAAGAGCGTTCTGCATATCCAGACCGCCGTCTCGTTTATGTACACCATGAACAGGGTTAATGTCGAATCCGGCGGAAACGCAAGGATTATATGTTCGGAGCGCAACAATCCGATGAAGAGATATCCGGAGCGGATTCAGGAGATCGACAGGCTTTATTCCGCGGCGGATCATGTGGTGTTTCAGTCTGAGACGGTCCGCAGCATGTTTTCACAAACCGTCCGTGCCCACGGAAGCATTATCCTGAATCCAGTTGAGGTCAGCTGCGGGAGGAGGGCGGGCCGTCACCGCATCGTCAATGTCGGCAGACTGGTGCCACAGAAAAACCAGGCCATGTTGATACGGGCTTATGCGGCCTTTCGTCAAAGCCACCGCGATTATACGCTGTCCTTTTACGGCGAAGGCGAATTGCTGGAGCAGCTGCAGACTTTGGCTGATTCTCTGGAGCTGGGAGATGCTGTTCAGTTTCACGGACAGGTCCGGGATGTGCATGCGGCGATTGCCGATGCAGAAATGTTCGTTCTCTCCAGTGATTTTGAAGGGCTTTCGAATGCCCTGCTGGAATGTATGATGATGGGCTTCCCCTGTATCTCCACGCGCTGTGAGGGCTCTGCGACGGTGATCGAATCCGGAGAAAACGGGATCCTGATCGACATCGGCAGCGAAGAACAGCTGACGGCAGCAATGACGCTGCTGGCCGATCATCCCGATCTCAGAGAACGTCTGGGGATCCGGGCGAGGTGCAGCGCAGAACAGTTTGAAAAAAAGCCTGTTCTTCAGCAATGGGAGCAGCTGATCAAGCAGCTGTCTGCGGATTGTGTCAATTGACGGGAGAAAGACTTGGAAACGGAGTATCACGAGAGAGAAACAAGCCTGGCTGATGTTCACAAGGTGCTGCTGGAAATGATGAAAACGCTGACAGCCGTTTTTGAGAACCACGGCCTGCGTTACGCGCTGTACTGCGGTACCCTTTTGGGGGCAATCCGCCACGGCGGCTTTATTCCCTGGGATGATGATGCGGATATCGTCATGCCGCTTAAGGACTACCGGCGTTTTCTACGCATCGCCGCAAAGGAGCTTCCGGAAGACTATGTGCTCCAGACCCCGGAGAACAGCGTCACATATATCAATCCCTGGGCAAAGGTGTATAAAGCCGGAACCACGATGCTGCTGCGGTCCAGGGCCGTATACAATATGAACTGGGGCCTATCCGTGGATATTTACCCGATGATCGGCGGTCCTTCCGCATCCTGGCTGAGATCAGCTCAGCAATTCCTGATCAAGGTGGCCAGAGGCCTGCTGGCAGCAGACTACCTGCATGCGACCGGTTACAGTGAGAGGGAATACGTCTCGGCAATAAAGCGGATTCGGAGGATCCCCCGTCCAATCCGCCGGGCGGTCGCGCGGTTCCTGCTCCGTCTGACCATGCAGCCGCCGGAGAGAAGTCGCCGGATCGGTTCCATTGATTCCGCAGATTTCTGCCTGAAATATGACCGTGCGTGGTGGGATCGGACGACGACAGCTGTTTTTGAGGATGCTGAGTTTGTCATTCCCGCCGAGTATGACCGGGTACTTGCGGTCATGTACGGTGATTATATGACGCCGCCTCCCAAAGCTCTGCAGTATTCGCATGGCTTTGGGTCGCGCGATCTCATCTATGACATTCACAAAGATTATCAGGAGTATCGCGAAGAATTGCTTGGTATGAATAAGCAAAAAAAAAGAATATGAAACGGTATGAGTGTTTTGGTAACCGGCGGCGCCGGATTTATCGGAACGCATCTGTGCCGCGGACTGATCGCAGAAAACAACCGGGTGTACGGCCTAGACAATGTGAGCTTGAGCCCGCTGAAAAACATCGAGGATCTTCTGAAACATCTGATCCTTGCCTTTGTCGGACAGGATGAATGGAGCCTCTTGATTTCACGGTGGAGCGGATCTTCTATCTTGCATGTATGGCCAGCCCGGTGGATTACCAGAAGGATCCGGTTTATACGGGAAAACCAATGATTTCGGCTCCCTGAATGTTCTGGAACTGGCCCGCAGGAATCGTGCCCGCGTGTTGCTGACCAGCACCAGCGAAGTATACGGGGACGCCCTTGTACATCCGCAGAGTGATCCGCGGCGGCGTTGTCCGGATATCACGTTGGCGAAGCAGGTATTGAACTGGCAACCGAAAGTCAGCCTGGATGAAGGCCTGATGCATACCATCGCTTTTTACCAAATAGCGGCAGCAATAACCGCTGCTGCCAAGGGAAAAAACGCAATATGACAAAAATGACGAATATGGAAATACAGAATATGAATACCAAGCTTCAAAACCTTCGTTCCGCTCTGCTCAATTGGTATCCGTTTTCCGCCGGAGCCCGGGCTCTGTTGCTGGGAGATCATACGGAACCGCTGGCGCCGCTGCTGAAGAAGTATTTCAGGATGGTAGACACCGCTGCTGCGGACGGGGTCCGCTATAATTGCATCGCAGCCACAGACCTTGTGGAAAGGACAGAGGATATCGCCTCTCTTCTGCAGGCATTGCTTCATGCCCTGGATGACAACGGCGTTCTTCTGCTTGCCTTCAGGAACCGTTTTGGCCTGAAATACCTCTGCGGCGGAACGGATGGGTATGTTCGAACCGCGTTTTCCACGCTTCAGCCTATCGGCAGCGGAGAGCGGCTGTATGCGCGGAATGAGATGAAGCATCTTTTGTTTCGGGCGGGTTTTGCCCCTCCGCGATTCTATTACCTGATGCCGGACTCGGATTTTGTCCAGGCGGTGTATACAGACGACCTTTTGCCCGATGAAAGCATCCGTGACCGCGTCTTTCCCTTTGATCTGCATAACAGTCCGCTGATTGCCTGGGAGTCGGATCTCTATGACGATATGGTCCGGGAGGGCGTTCTTCCTTTTGTCGCCAATGTTTACCTCGCTGAATGCCGAAAGCCCGGAGCGGCTGAACCGAAGAAGAATGTCGTGTACGCGGCGCTGTCCACGGACCGTGGAGAAGAAAATAGCTTTGCCACTGTGCTGTATTCTGACGGCACGGCATGCAAAAAGCCCCTTTATCCAAAGGGTTTGCGCTCTCTTGAACGGGTTTGCTCCAATATGGCAGAGCTCAGCGCAAGAGGTGTATTGACGGTCAACTATACAATGACCGCCTCGGGGATCGAGATGCCCCTTGTCCGGGAGGAAGGACTGCTGCATTATCTTCGCCGCCAGCTTCCGGATCATCCGGAGGCATTCTTGGCCGTGTTTGATCTGATCTGGAAGGATGTGCTTCGGTCGTCCCCTCTGGCGGAAGAGCAGCCCGCAGAGATCGGGGAATCTCAACGGGATAAGCCGGGGCCGATCCTGCAGTCAGCGCTGATCGATATGATCCCCTATAACGCTTTCTGGGTCGACGGCAGAATCCGATACTACGATCAGGAATTCCGGGTAGAGAACTGCCCGGCAAGATATGTGCTGTTTCGCGCTCTTCGTTATACTTGGCTCCATATTCCGGAGGCCGAGAAGACCCTTCCGCTGGAAGAAGTGAAGCGGCGCTACGGTCTGGAAAAGGAATGGAACGGCTTCATGGCGCGGGAAAACCGTTTTGTGGCCGAGAACCGGAATGTTGAAGCGCTGAAAGAGATCTATGATCATGTCTGCCCGGACCGCTCTGCGATCCTCCGGCGGCGGATGCGGCTGGGGCTCGATCATATATCCTGCAAGGAGATGGAATAATGGAATCGGATAAAGAATACGGAGTCGGTCTTTTGATGGGAGTCTTTGACCTTTTCCACGTCGGCCATCTTCGGCTGATCCAGCGCGCAGGCGCCTGCTGCCGTTTCCTGCGGATCGGGGTGCTTTCCGATGATCTGGTGGAAAAGTATAAAAACAAACGGCCCGTCATCCCTCTTGACGAACGCATGGAGATCCTTGCCGCGATCCGCGGCGTCGATGAAGTAGTGCCCGTTACAGATAATCCCTCTCGGCTGTTGGAATGGAATCGCAGACCGTTCGACTGCTTCTTCTCCGGCGATGATTATCGCGGCAATCCTTATTGGGAATGGGAGCGGGAGGAGCTACGGAAGCTTGGAGCGGATATCGTTTTCTTTCCCTATACAAAAGAGCAGAGTTCAACGATCATTCGCGCCGCTATTTCCAGATAAGGCACTGTGCCGCCGATATCCTCCGCTGAGAAGCTGGAACTAGGCGAAATATGCGGTGAGATGCTCTGCCTACGGAGGAAAGCCGGAGTATACCTGCAATGTGGGAAAGAAGCTGTCTTTTTCTGCGAGAGCATGGATACGCCATCCGTTTAGTCGGGAGGGCGGCGTAGCGGGGGATGACCCAGAGATTTATCTTACCATGTACGGGGGTCAGAAGGGAACATGCCCCGGGAGAAGATCAACGACCTGCGTCGGGACACGCACGCTGTCGAAACGGGCAAGGACAACGCCCGGAAGTGAGCAAAGTATGTATCAATTCCTTTGAATCCCTGGTTTCGGAAGGAATCTGCGGCTGCCGATCGGGCAGAAGCGAACAGATGGCAATTCGGGAGGGCGTCAAAGGAAGCGTGAAAAAAGAATAAGACGCTTGACGGATACCAATTTCTGATATAAGCTGACTGGCAAACTACAGTGAAGATAGTATAATTGAGGGACGTAAATTGCAGCGCAAAAAGAAGAATCTTGTCATTTGCCTGTTGGCAGTATTCGGCATTGTTCTTTGCCTTTTGTTCCGTTATGGAATTGCAAAACGAAACGCCGATCCGGACTCCGTCACCGTTACGGAAAAAACGATCGGAACGCTGGGCGGGATCGATTATGAGCTCTGGAAGAACCAGGGTGATGTGAAAATGGTCGTGTACGACACAGGGAAATATGAATGCGAGTGGGAAGATACGCACGGTGTCGTCTTCCGGATAGGCCGGAAATTCAGTCAGACAAGGCCTGTATCGTCTTTCGGTGAGATCAATCTGACCTATGAAGCCGATTATCAACCGGATGACGATTCGTATCTTGGCACCTACGGCTGGATGACGGAGCCTCTGGTCGAGTACTATATCGTCGAAAACTGGGGAAAAAACCGTCCCGGCGCGCTAGGTGAACTTACCTTTCTCGGCACCTGTGCGATCGACGGCATCGAATATGATCTGTATTCCTCCCTACGGGAGAACAAGCCGTATGCGCTGGGACAGGGAACCGCGACATTCATGCAGTACTGGAGCGTACGGCGAACTCCCGTATCCGAAGGGACCGTCAGTATCAAGGAACATTTCAGTGCCTGGGAAGACGCCGGACTTCCTCTGGGGGATATCTATGAGATCTCCTTTGCGGTAGAAGGCACATACGGCAGAGGACACGCGAATGTCAGCCTGGAAGCTCATTTCTGGGAGGAGTTAGCCGGATAAATACTGCCGGCTGCCCCTCCAACGCCTTCCGGCATGACGGCAGTCGCTCCTGTAAAAAAAGGATCGGCAATACGCCACTTACCACGGCCGGCATCCATTATGGCACGGACAGTATCATCACCTATGACGCCAACGGCGGCAGGTGCGCGCCTGAAGAGCAGTACAAGAAACAGGACGTTCAGGTATGGGTATAACTTCCTTGGCCGGGCGTAGATTCCCGACGCGGTGGAGCCGGAATACCAGCCGGGCGATACCTACACGATGGATGAAAGCGTAACGCTGTACACTACGCTCCCTGCCTACTGTTCCTCTTCCTCTTGACCGTGGCCGCAAGCAACATACCCCAAAACAGAAATGGCATGGATGGGTGACACCGCGTTCATTTCTTTTGTTCGCACGCTGCGATACCCGTTATAGCTCAGCTCACCGGTTTCTTGCATGGCAATCAGGCTGTGATGAACAGCAGCAAGCGGAATCCCTGTTCCTTTTTCAATCTCGCGCACGTTGAGAACCTTGTCATGCTCATAATAAAAGCGATTGATATATTCTGCGATTGCAGCTTTTCTGGAGCCTTTCATGTGACCGCTCCTTAAACAGAGTGTTTCAACGATAGTATGATGCCACATGAAACGGCTTGCATCATGAACATTTTGAAATCTTCTGTTTCAATATCCGCAGCGTCACAGCTGAAAACTCTTTTCCGGTTTCGAGTTCCTTCTTCAGTTATGCCGACGATTTCATCCATATACCGTTGAAAACAACGCACAATTATGATATCTTAAACTAAAATCCGGTTGAGAGGGGTTGACGTGAGTGCTCAAACGGGACACTATTTGTCAGTCAGTAAAACTTACTTCTACCCCTGCTTTCTGTCAAGTTTTATAGGCGTGGTGCATCCTTTTCAGGGCTGCATCATGTCTTTTTTATTCTGCAAAAGAAGAATTCTTAATGAAGTGAGGCACAGCATGAACTTTATTCCGGGAAAATTGAATGATCTTTGGATCATCGAGCCGCGTGTATTCAGCGACAGCCGGGGCTTCTTTATGGAAACATGGTCGACACGAGAATTTAAAGGGCAAGGTTTGTTCTACGACTTTGTACAGGATAATCATTCTTCAAGCACATTGAAGGGAACACTGCGCGGCATTCATTTCCAGCGCGGCGACAGGGCACAGGCCAAGCTGGTGCGCTGCGTGCGCGGCGCGGTATTGGATGTTGCGATCGATTTTCGCCCGTCGAGTCCGAGCTATATGCAGTGGCAGGCGGTGGAGCTGAGTGAGGAAAACAAGCGTCAGATTTTAATCCCCCGCGGCTTCGGCCACGGCTTTTTGACGCTGAGCGATCATGTCGAGTTTCTGTACCGTGCGGATAATCCTTACGCCCCGGAGGCAGACGCGGGCATTCTCTGGAATGACCCGGAGCTCGGGATCGAATGGGGAATCGAAGATCCGATCCTCTCGGAGAAGGACAAGCACAATCCCCTGTTTCGGGACACCGTGACCGGCTTTGAGGACTGGTAAGATGAAGGTTCTGATCACCGGCGCCAGCGGGCAGCTTGGATATGACGCGGCAAATGTACTGCGGGAGCAGGGAAAAGACTTCCTCGGCGTGAGTTCAAAAGAGTTGGACATCACCGACCGGGATGCGGTGCTGCGCACGCTTTCGGAATACCGTCCTGATGCCGTGCTGCACTGTGCGGCCTATACGAAAGTCGACCGGGCCGAGGACGAAGCGGAGCTCTGTATGCGTGTCAATGTGGATGGGACGCATAATATCTCGCTCGGCTGCAGGAAGATCGGGGCAAAGATGCTCTATATCTCCACCGATTATGTTTTCCCAGGTATAGGCAATACCCCATGGGAAGTCAATGATCCGACCGGGCCTTTGAATATATACGGGCGCAGCAAGCTTGCAGGCGAGCAGGCCGTGCGGGAGCTTCTGGAGCGGTTTTTTATTGTCCGCACCTCCTGGGTCATCGGCGCGCATGGGACCAATATTGTGAAAACCATGCTGCGACTCGCCGAGACGTATGACCGTCTGCGTGTGGTGGACGATCAGATCGGTTCACCCACGTTTACGACGGACCTGGCGCCGCTGCTGTGCAACATGATTGAAACGGAGCAATACGGCATCTACCATGCGACGAACGAGGGCTTCTGCTCCTGGGCGGAGCTTGCGGAGGCGGTCTTCCGGCAGAGTGGAAAAACAGTCGCGGTTGAACATATCAGCACGGAGGAATACGGGGCGAAGGCGCAGCGCCCCAAAAATTCGAGACTCAGTAAGGCGTCGCTGGACGCGGCCGGCTTTAAGCGACTCCCGGACTGGGATACGTCGCTTGCACAGTATTTGACTGCATTCAGGACAGAACAAGTTCGGGAGTGACGCAGGAATTGGAAAGCAAGTATTTCGCAAACATAGAAAGAATCCACGAGAACGATTGAAATATCATGTAAATGCAAAAAATGTGGGTATATTTGGAGAGCAAAGCCAGCCAATTTATTATCTGGAAAAGGTTGTCGAAAATGTTCAAGAGCACAACTTGCTGTACATCAAAGCAAACCAATTCGATGTGTAGAAACTGGTGTATGTTATGGTTCAATATCAGAAGTAACACGTATGGGCATATACAACTTAGTAAAGTGTCTCAAAGGGCGTCAGAAAACTGCGGGCGGATATCACTGGGAATATGTTGACAATATGCCAAAGAAATAAAGCGTCCTCTTCATAATCGACTTATATGCCCTTCAATCGCCTATCAATCAGTGTAGCGAGACGGCGGCGTAGTAGCAAGGTTTAGGAGTCATAAAACCGGCAATACACAAATTCTGTGGTTCCCTGCGGCGTGCATACCGCAGGGAATCATTTTTGCGCAGTTCGGGCAGTAGATGTTGACTTCTCCGGCGGCGCAGATACCTATAAACCGACGATCCCTCCTGTTGACCGGGTGTGTGAACCCGATCGGCAGGAGGGATTTTTGCGCATTTTTGAGGAAATCGTAAAAATTTCCCGAAAAGCGGTTGCAAAACGCGGGACTTGACGGCAATAAGAGACAGCGCGTGCCGACAGGCAGAAAGAAACATAAACGGGAAAAAAGAAAGGAGAAACCGATGAACGAAGACATGCTGAACCGGTTTGAGGAGGAGCTCGAGGACTGCGGGGGCGACATCGAGCTGTGGAAGGAGCGGAAGCTCCGGGAGAACGAGTCCTTCTTCGGTCTGGAGATCGACCCGGAGAAAATGAAGCGCCTGGAGAAGATCCGGGATATGTGCCTCGCGCTCGCGCGGCTCGACAGCGGCGTGATCTGTCTGCCGAACAGGCTGACGCCGGAGAACCGGCACGGGACGGTGCAGGTCAGCCTGCCGCCGCTGATGTTCAGCGCCGATCCGCGGGTGACGAAGATCCTGTCCGACATTTTCAGGCTCGCGGACGCATTTTCGATGGCCGCGCCGCGCCTCATCTGCGAGGACGAGGATGATGAATTCACCGGCCCGCGGGACGGCAGGGAGATCGTTCTGAGCTTCGACGTCCACAATATGTGGAAGGTCTACGGCAAGGCGCCGTTTATCTGATCACCGGTCCCGGAGCGCTTCAGACGAAGGCGCGGGATCACTTGCCTCAACGAAACCCGTCCCCGGGACAGGCGGAAAAACTACAGGGCCGCAAAACCGGTATCGCAGCGGCCCTGGAGTTCTCAGCCGAGGTTTTCCACCATGCGCACGGCGATGGCGAGCGCCTGCTCGCGCGTGGCGTTGGCGTAGCCGATCGCCTCCTCGGCGGTGGTCATGTTTTTGGGCGCGAACCTGTTATCGCCCATGCCGTTGATGATCCCGTTGGCCGCCATGAAGTACACGCTGTCCTTTGCCCAGCCGGAGATGGCGGCGTCGTCCGCAAAGGCGGCGGGCGCGGTATAGTCGAGCCTGTAATCGCCGTCGGCGGCAAGCGTCCAGCCCGGGAATGTGACCGCCTTGTAGACGCGCGTCAGCATCGTGGCGCACTGCTCGCGGTTGAGCACCGTGTCGGGCGAGAACTCAGTGGCGGAGACGCCGTTCACCGCGCCGATGGCGTATGCCTTGAGGACTTCGGTGTCCGCGGTGTCTTCAAAGGGATTGTTCGCGATGGGCTCGGCCGTTTCGCCGCTGAGATGTTCATAGGCCTTGACGGCCACGGCGGCAAACTCGCAGCGGGTGATGGGCTGGGTGAGATCCTTGCCTTCAAAGCTGACCGGGATCAGCCCGAGCGCCTGGGCCTTTTCCAGTTCATCCACAGCCCACTCGTCGGCATCCGTCCAGACGGCTTCTATCAGCTGAATGTTTTTGACCGCCTGATAATTATATCCGCCGCCGGTGCTGGCGGAAACGCCGATCTGGTACTGGCCGTTCGGCTCTACCCCTTCCTGGCGGAGCACCTGCGCTCCGTCCACGTAGACGGTGCAGACAGAGGCGTTGTTCGTGATCTTCAGGTGGTGCCATTCGCCGTCTTCCGTATAGGCGGACGCGTCCGCGAAGCACAGGTGGTTCGTGATCGTTTCCTGTACAATGGCAATGTGGTTATAATCCGGGTCGTCGTGTTCGGGGTTATAATAGGTGTCCAGCTGTATGCCATAACCGCCGCATCCTTCAAAGCCCAGGCCGCCTCCGTCCAGGCCGGCTTTGCTGACGTCCGCGTAGAATGCCACGCAGATGCCGTCCGCGCCGCCGTAGGAGTTGGTATAGTGGTCATGCCCGGTGTAAAAATCCAGTTCGATGGAGAAATTGCTGTTGCACTGCACCTGGCTGAACCAGACGGCGCCGCCCTGCCATTTCTCTTCCTCTGTAAGAACGTAAATATCCTGCTCCTCATCATAATAAGCGGTACCTCGGAGTTCAAGATCCGGCGGCGGGTCGCCCGCAGCCAGCGTTGTCGGCGCAAGGGACAGAACCAGGGCCAAAATCAGCATAAGAGTCAGAGCGCTTTTTTTCATGGGTTTTCCTCCTTTGGAAAGATGCCGCTTTATTTGTCGGTTTATTCTGCTTTGAGTTATTATAATGTTTTTTACCAGAATAATCTACTGTTTTTATTGAAAGGGCTTTTATGCCGGGCGAAACGGGGAGAGGGGAGCGCCGCGGCGCCGAAAACCAATGCCTGGAAGTTGATGGGATCAATTGCCCAACAAAGATGGATTATTTCACAAATAATTGATAAATTATGGTTGAAACTGCCATGGTGGCACTGTATACTTAACACAAGTGAAAGACCTTGTAGCGCCTGCGGCAGGCCTCCCTGCGAGGCAGGCGGCAGGACAGTTTTCCCCGGGGTGGCTGCGCCCGCAAAAACACGAATCAGGAGGAGAGAGAAAATGAAGAGAACCTTTGCCTTCGCGCTGATCCTGGCGCTGCTCCTTTCCCTCAGCGTTCCCGCGCTGGCCTTCACTGTGGTGGCCAGCAGCCAGGCGCTGAGCGTGAACGGTCAGGCCGTCGAATGTGAAAAGTACAACATCGACAACAAAAACTATTTCAAGCTCCGCGACATCGCCTATCTGCTGAACGGCACCGGCAGTCAGTTCGACATCGGCTGGGACGCGGAAAAGGGCGTTGCCTCCATCACAACGGGTCAGCCTTATACCTCCCCCAACGGCACGGAGCTGGTGGTGGGCGCGGATCAGAGCGCCACAGCCAAGGTCAGCACCCAGACCATCATGATCAACGGCGTGGTCCGTGATGACCTGACCGTCTACAACATCGGCGACAACAACTTCTTCCAGCTCCGTGAAATGGGCGACGCCCTGGGGTTCGATGTGGGCTATGACGAGGCCACCCGCACGATGCTGGTGGTGAGCTGGGAAGCGCCGCAGCCGACGGAGGAGCCGCAGCCTGCCGAGGAGCCGGAGCCCGAATCTGAGACGGCCTTTGATTTCCTCGTGAATGTCGCGAAGGAGAAAGGAAGCGCGGACGCTGACGGGAATTATCAGTATAATTTCAAAAACGCGACAATCGGCGAAAAACAGAATGTTGACCAGGAATTCTGGATCGCTTACCTCACGAAAGAGGATACGCTGAAGTTAATGCTCAATGTCCATCAGGATCGTGATACGGATAAGCAGCTGGATATTTATGCCGAAATCTATATCACGCGTGGGTTGACCTCGCCATATACCGTTACGTATCGGAGCGATTTCCAAGGGCAATTTGCCTGCGAGGGGACTATCCGGCTTTTGCCGGAACTGATCAATATGTCCCGTTCCAGCCTGACGCCGTTTTATGAGTATAAGGGATCGCCGGGTATAAGGGAATCATATGAAAAAAATGCCGCGGCGCAGATTCGGGCGTCGATCGTACAGACCGTTGTGGACCTTATGATCCCCAACGGGTACACATACAAGGATCTGGGCTTCATCATCTTCAACGAGAAGATCGACAACATCGCCAGCACGCCGGAGCCGGGCTATATGCCCGCACCCACGGAGACGCCGAAGCCCACAGAGGCGCCGAAGCCGACGACGGAACCGGAGCCAGAGGAAGACGTCGCAACTCGAATGCGGAAAAGAGCACTCGAAGAAATGGAACGATATTACAGTTATTTGTCGATTGACAAAGACATCTTGGACACGAAAGTTGAATTGTATAGACTTGCGGGCAGATATGAAAAAGCCGCAGCGATTCTCGAAATACAGAACCAGGTCAAGACAATGTGGGACGAGGCGCAGTCTATAAAGAGAATCATGGACGAATACAGCGATTATCTGGACTATCTCCCGCTAAAGCTCGCCTTTAAGTATCTCGAGTATCCTTTGTATACGGGATCAGACAGCAGCTATATAAGCGATGTGAATAGCTTTAACAGGAATATTCTGACTCTTCTTGTTGCGTATGAAGGCGCAAGCGATCTTTATCTTGGTACAAACCTCCTAAAAAGCTGAAACAGCGTCAATGATCCACAACACCGCCGCCTGCCACAGCGCAGGCGGCGGTCCCATTTTGCCCCATGACCGGAAAATGATACATTTGCGTATAGAATCAGAGCCATAGTATAATCCGAACCGAAGGACATACCGAGGGTGATCCGTATGCGCAGACATATCATTTCCATATTGCTGGCTGTCTCGCTGCTGGCCTTCCTGGCC
>JAEEGL012964097.1_pt1 | contig 13386 bp, 6 predicted proteins | sample 9134231 | NCBI WGS metagenome assembly JAEEGL01 (sample SAMN16246548, study PRJNA631951) | gut metagenome | biome: gut microbiome; feature: rumen; material: fiber-attached | host: Bos | place: Iran: Karaj | collected 2018-10 | reverse complement strand
TGCAGGTCGATTCCGTATAAGTAATTAAAAAGGGGTCTTGATATACTTAAAGGGGAATAGGTATATTATGAAACGTCGTATGATTCCGGGAGTGCTCTCTGTGCTCGTATTGGCACAGGCTTTTGTATTTGCATTCCCGGCAACTGCATACAGTGCGACCGTATCATCCGGAACGGTCAAAGCCAGGAGCGGGTTCGTGAGAGCCTCGGCTTCGGCTCAGTCGGCCGTATCATTCTGTGTCGCTTCGGGTAACGAAGTGGCCATCCTCGGAGAAGAAAAGGGCAAAGACGGGAAGACGTGGTACAGAGTGGCTGTCGGAACGTCAACAGGCTATATCAGATCCGATCTTGTTTCCAAAACAGATAAGAAGATAAACGTCAGTGATTCGCTTGCAGGCAAGGCGCAGGCTTCTTCGAATGTGACAGGCACCGCTGCGACAACGGCTGCAGCAGCTGCAGGCACGAAGACAACGACAGCGTCTGCTTCAAATATATCGGCCGGTACCGGGACGGTCAAAGGGACGAGCGTCAGGATGAGAAACGGTGCGTCGCTTTCTTCGGGAGTGGTCACCTATCTTGAGGCAGGGGCAAGCGTATCGATACTTGCAGAAGGAAAGGCCGCGGACGGGATGATCTGGTATCAGGTCAAGAAAGATGATCAGACGGGTTTCGTTCGAAGCGACCTTATAAATAAGATAACATCGCCGGCAACAACTGCGGCGGCCACAACAACGGCAACTGCGGCGACAGCGACAGCAGCCGCAACGACCGCGACGTCCGCCGGAAATTCAACGAAAACGATCGAACCGGGATCGGGGCTTGTCAAGGGATCGAACGTCAGGATCAGGAGCAGCGCCAGCACGGCATCGGATATAGTCGGTACCGTCAGTTCCGGGTGTGAGCTCAAGCTTGTCGGGGTCGAGAAAGCGGCCGACAGGGAATGGATCAAGGTTGAGACTACGGTCCAGGGCAAGAGCGTCAGCGGATATATAGCAAGAGATTACGTTACAGTGACCAAAGAAGTCAAAGAGGTCACGCAAACTGTTCAGACTATAGTCGGGAGCGATTCTTCGGGAACGCCGGGGGCAACCCGGACAACCAATGCAAAGACTGTGAGCGACAACACCGGACCTGATCCGGGCCTCGCCTCCATAAAAGGAGTGGGGGTGAGGATACGACAGTCGCCGGTCGACGGCAACGTCGTCTGCCAGCTCTCATCGGGGCACCCGCTGACGATCGGTAAGGAAACATCGGGAAGCGATAACTACACCTGGTATCAGGTGTCTTTTTCATATTTGGGAAGCTCGAAGGAAGGCTATGTACGCTCGGACCTCGTGATACGGTCGGAGGCCGCAAAAGAAGAGGCTCCGGTGGGAAGCGCCGACTTCGAGGAGTCGATAGCGTCGCTTCCGGATACATACAAAAATCCGCTCCGCTCCATTCATGCAAAACACCCGCAGTGGAAGTTCGAAGCCGTTGATACCGGACTTGAGTGGGCAGATGCGCTCAAAGCAGAGTCTTCGGTCGGAAAGAACCTCGTATCGAAAAATTCGATCGCTTCGTGGAAATCTACCGCTCCGCAGGCATACAATCAGGCAAGCAACCAGTGGTACACGTTTGACGGCGGAAGCTGGGCATCCGCTTCGCCCGAGCTTATAGCCTATTACATGGATCCCAGGAACTTCCTGAACGAGAGCGGAATATACATGTTCGAGAAATTGGACTATTCGGATACACAGACATCGGCAAGTGTTGCCAAGATGCTGACGGGAACGTTCATGAGCGGTGATGAGACGGAGCCTGACGGAAGCACGTTCAACTACGCCGAAAAGTTCAAGGAAGTCGGTGAGAAGACCGGAGTTAGTCCATATCTTCTTGCGGGCCGCGCACTTCAGGAGATGGGTGTGCGCGGAAACAGTCAGAGCATTTCCGGTAAGGTATCCGGATACGAAAACTACTTCAATTACTTCAACATCGGAGCCTATGCATACAGCGGCAGGAGCGCAACGATCAACGGACTGATATATGCGACGGGATCCGATGAAGAATACGCGCGTCCGTGGAACACCAGAGCCAGGTCGATATACGGAGGCGCAAAATATCTGTCCGAGAAGTTTGTATCAAAGGGACAGAACACCCTGTATTTCCAGAAGTTCAACGTTGTGAACAAAGAGAATACGCTGTATTCGCACCAGTATATGTCAAATATCCAGGCGGCGTCCTCCGAAAGCTCAAGGCTTCAGCTCGCATATCTGGGTGATGACGAAGTGCTCACGTTCAGGATACCGTTCTACAGGAACATGCCTGAGGCGCAATGCGTCAAGCCGACATCGGACTCCAATCCGAACACTTATCTTGCAACGCTGTCGGTCGGAGGCGGTGAACTGTCGCCGGCATTTTCCGGAGTTTACGACAGATACACGATGACGGTGGATCCGAATCTGGAGTTCGTTGATATAAAGGCAACAGCGGTATGCTCATCATCTTCCGTCGGCGGAGTCGGGACATATCCGATACAGCCCGGCACAAACACACTATACGTAAGCTGTAAAGCGCAGAACGGTGCGGTTAAGACATACACGATAACGGTCAACAGATGATCTGAAAAAAGAAAACGAAAGAGGAAGCAGGTATGAAAATGAAGGATCATGCAAAAATCTTGGGAAGTATTCCGGCTCTCGTGGCGGCAATCATCCTGACAGCGACCCCGGTATTTGCCGAAGGACTCGCGGTGTCGGCTGACAAGGAAAGCTGTGAGATCGGAGATAAGGTCACGGTTTCGATAGATGCCGAAAAGGCAGGTGACGGTACTGTCCCTGCGGATATACAGGTTGAGTTTGACGCAAGGCGCCTGAATTTCGAGAATTGCTCGGTAGAGTACGGCGGTGGCGGCGGCGGACTCGTCACGTTCAAGGATAAGAAGGCGACGGTTGAATTCACGACGCTTTCGGGCGGTCCGGCCGATGTCAGAGTCACGGCCGTATCCGATGATGCGGCAGAGCCCGAGACAGCTGCCGTCAGTATTTCGGTCAACGGAGAAGATACAGCGGCTCTTGCAGGCGGTGACATTGCGACGGCAACAGGCGTATCCGAAGGATCTGTCGACATAGGCGACGGAAGGATCCTGCAGGCCGTGTTTGCCGATGAGTTCATGCCTTCATTGTTCCACAAGGAAACGGCACAGTATAACGCTCAGACAGTCGAATGCGCCCGCTTTGACATGGGCGATCTGAACCTTGTTTACACTACCGATTCCCAAGGTGCCGACGGCAGGTTCATGATACTTGACGGCGCCGGAAATCTGACGGATTTCAGGATGATCCAGGGGATCGAAAATCGTTTCATCATCGTTCTTTCCGATTGTGAAGGGGCTATTCCCGATGGATACACAAAAGCGGTGCTCGACTGGAACGGCCAGACTCTTACGGCATTCATGGAAGAGAGCGTTGCAAACGGGACAGCGACTTCGGTTGACGGTATCAATCCCGGAGATTTCTTCCTCGTATATGCCATGAGTTCGGAAGGTAACAAAGGCTGGTACAGATACGATCAGAATGAGGGTACATATCAGAGATTCATAAATACATCCGCATCCGGCGAAGGCGACTTTGACGGGGGGGACGCACAGTCAGACTCGGATTCGGCAGGTATACTTGATGAATATATACCGGGACAGGTACAGTCCATTCTCATTCTTGCGCTTGTTCCTTTCGCGCTGATCCTTCTTATCGCGGTCATCGTGCTTGTGGTGAAACTTCGCGATTATTCCGATGAACTTGACGCGGTCTATGAGGGTTATTACGGTGATGAAGAAGATGAAGATGATGAAGACGGGGACGAAGAGGATGAGATGAGCGTAAAAAGATCAGGCGGTGTAACTGCAGCTTCTCTTGTGGGCCGTTCGATGTCCGAAGAAGATGAGGACGACGAGGAAGACGAAGAAGATGAAGATGACGAAGATGCAGAAGATGACGAAGACGTAAGCGAAGAAGACGAGGAAGAGGATGACGAGGAAGATGAAGAAGAAGATGAAGACGATGAAGATGAACGTCCTCTTACGAGAAGAGAGCGCAGAGAACTCGCACGTGAGGAGAAGTGGAGATTAAAGGAAGAAAAGAAGAGGGCCAAACTCAGAGCAAAAGGTTACGAGGAAGCGGCTCCGATGGACTGGAGCTCATTTGAAAAAGACCGGGACGATGATGTCAGGATAGCACCTCCGCGAAGCAGCAAACTCCCCAAATACATGACCGAAAGTCTTCCGGTGGAAAATGACGGAGAAAGTGATATGATGGAGGAAGAGGTCAAAAAAGCACCGCTTCCGCCACGCAAGAAGGTTGTGACGGCCGAAGAGATCAAGCCTTCACGTCCCGCACATGAGGAGGATGCAAGGCAGAGACAGAGGCGCCTGTTCGAACAGCAGCAGCGAATAGAGGAGCAGCGCAGGATAGAGCAGGAGATGGCGGAAGAGAAGAGCCGGAATGAACAGCAGAAGTTCATTGCCTCCAAAACGGACGAACTTGATCTTGATGAGGATTTCCAGTTTGAATTCCTGGACCTCAATTAAACCAAGGAGAGACTTATGTCACGCAAATATACCGAAAAAGCATGGAAAGTACTTGAATACGCAAAAAAGACGAGCGCAGAGCTCAAACACGGGTACGTGGGGAGCGAGCATCTTCTTCTCGGACTGTGCGGCCTGGGGACAGGCGTTGCGGCAAAAGTACTGGCAGCAAACGATATCACGGTTGAGAAGATCATATCGCTTATCAGTGAGCAGATAGAGCTTCCGGGCAGTGTAGCAAAAAAGGAGCGCGACGGTTTTACACCGAAGGTGGAGAGTATTCTCGATCTGGCACAGGAGCTGGCCGAGTCTTTTGATTCGGACGAGATCGGGACAGAACATCTTCTCCTTGCGCTTATCACTGATGCCGACAACCTGGCGGTAAGGCTTCTGAACACACTGTCAGTAAATCCGCAGAAACTGTTTGCGGATACTCTTGTCGCCATGGGCGAAAACCTTGAGGACTACAAGGAGCAGATAAAAGCCGCCGCAAGACATACGGAAAGCGCTCAGGGAATGCTCATCGACAGGTACTCAAGAGACCTGACTTCCCTTGCCGCCGAGGGAAAACTCGATCCCGTAATAGGCAGGGATGTTGAGATCACAAGGATGATACAGACTCTTTCGAGACGTGCCAAGAACAATCCGTGCCTTATCGGGGAACCCGGTGTAGGCAAGACCGCAATTGTCGAGGGCCTCGCACAGCGTATCGTGGACGGAGCGGTTCCCGAAACCGTTGCGAACAAGAGACTCCTTACGCTCGATCTTTCCGCGATGGTTGCGGGAAGCAAATACAGGGGAGAGTTTGAGGAGAGGATAAAACGCGTTATAAATGAGGTCATAACCGAAGGGAACATCCTTCTTTTCATGGACGAGGTCCACACGATAATAGGAGCGGGAGGTGCCGAAGGATCGATCGACGCTTCGAATATACTGAAGCCTTCGCTCGCACGCGGGGAAGTGCAGCTCATCGGTGCGACAACCTATGACGAATACAGAAAACATATCGAAAAGGATGCGGCACTTGAGAGAAGGTTCCAGCCGATATATGTCGAGGAACCGTCAGAGGATGACTGCATTGAGATACTTCGCGGAGTCGCACCTTCATACGAAAAGCATCACCATGTTCATTATGATGACGAGGCGCTTATTGCGGCGGTCAGACTGTCAGCAAGATATATAAGCGACAGATTCCTTCCGGACAAGGCTATCGATCTTATCGATGAGGCAGCATCAAAAGTCCGTCTTTCAACGATGTCGGATCCGAAGGATATCAATGAACTGAAAAAACAGCTGGCAGCTGTCGAGGCACTCGAGGAAGAATGCCTTAAGAACAATGATATAGCGGGTTTTTCCGCTCACAAGAAAGAAGCCGAAAAGATACAGCGCAGTATCGACAGGAAACAGAAGAAAAGCGCCGATACAGGAAGGCAGACCGTAACAAAACAGGATATAGAGGGAATTGTTGCGGCTCTTACGAAGATACCGACAGAGAGACTGTCCGAATCGGAGAGCAGTAAGCTGCTGCGTCTCGAGAACGAACTGGAGAAATCGGTGATCGGACAGAGTGAGGCGGTAGGTGCAGTCTCGCGTGCCATCAAGAGGGGAAGGGTAGGACTCAAGGAAGCGAACAGACCGATAGGGTCGTTCCTTTTCCTCGGACCTACCGGTGTAGGTAAGACCGAACTTTCAAAGACTCTTGCAAGAGTCCTGTTCGGATCCGAGAACGCGCTGATACGTGTCGATATGTCGGAATACATGGAAAAGCATACAGTCTCGAAGATGATAGGTTCACCTCCGGGATACGTGGGATTTGAAGAGGGTGGACAGCTGTCCGAAAAGGTCAGAAGGAATCCTTATTCGGTTGTATTGTTCGACGAGATAGAAAAAGCACATCCGGATGTGTTCAACATCCTGCTTCAGGTGCTTGATGACGGACATATCACCGATTCGAACGGCCGCAAGGTCAGCTTTAAGAATACGATAATCATAATGACGAGTAACGCGGGAGCGAACCGTATAATAGATCCGAAAAAACTCGGATTCATAACTCAGACCGATGAAAAGAGCGATCATGAGCGCATGAGAGCGGGCGTCATGGAAGAAGTCAAGAATACGTTCAAACCCGAATTCATCAACCGTATAGACGAGATCGTCGTGTTCAGGACACTTAATGACGATGATCTTAAGAAGATCGTATCGCTTCAGACAAAAGAACTTTGCGACAGGGCGTTTGAGGCAAGAGGCATAAAGCTTCGCATAACCGATTCCGCAAAGAAGCTCGTGGCAAAGAAGGGCAACGACAAGAAGTTCGGAGCGCGTCCCATAAGGCGCGCGGTGCAGACGATGCTGGAAGATGCGCTGGCACTCGAGATCCTCGAAGGAAAGTTCAAAGAGGGAGACGAAGTTACGATACGTGCAAAGGGTGACAAGATATACTTTCAATGAGAAGGGGTTTTGTTGTATAATATAGGCGCAGTTGTATCACACATCTTAAGCTACAGGAGGGGAATCAATGGCTGCAGTTTCTGAATTGATCCGTAAGGAAAACGGTAATGCGATCAGCTTCGGTGATCACACCCTTGCCGAAAAGGCGAAGGCGGAGGATTTTGACGTAAACGGAAACCTTTACAAAGTCAAGACCTTCAGGGATCTTACAAAGCTTGAGCGGGACGGCCTGTTCGTATATGAATCGGAACCCGGAACGAGCGTGAATAATTTTGAGGTCACGCCGCAGGGAGTATCCTTTACGGTATGCGGTGACAAAGATGCGATGATCACAGTCGGTCTTAAGGAAGATACCGAATACAGCGTTAATGTTGGCGGAAGGGACATCGGAAAGATAAGGACCAACCTTGGCGGCAAGCTTTCGATCTCGGTCGAGCTTGAAGGAAAAGGGGAAATAAGCGTAAAGGTTGTTGAATAGTTAATGGCAAAAGGACGACCTTCCACGGTGTTCTTCTGCAACGAATGCGGATACGAATCATCCAAATGGATGGGGCAGTGTCCCGCGTGCAAAGCGTGGAATACGTTCGTGGAGGAGCCGGCAGTCAAAACGGCTCAATCAGGCAGGACTGTCATATCCCGCGGCAATATCCCCGAGCCTGTCAGTATCGGGGAGGTTGCGACAGATTCACAGGAAAGGCTGCAAACGGGAATGTCTGAACTGGACAGAGTCTTGGGAGGCGGTATGGTACCGGGCTCCCTTGTTTTGGTTGGCGGCGATCCGGGGATCGGCAAATCAACTCTGCTTCTTCAGGTCGCAAAAAATCTGTCATCACAGCAACACAAGGTCTTATACATTTCGGGCGAGGAGTCGGCAAAACAGATCAAGATGCGCGCGGTGCGCATAGGAGTGCCGGACGATTCGCTCCTTGTATTGTGTGAGACCAATCTTTCCCTCATAGAAGAGGTCATAAGAAAACATAAGCCCGAAGCGGTTATCATTGACAGTATTCAGACGATGTTTTCCGAGAACGTTTCATCCGCGCCGGGAAGCGTGTCACAGGTAAGAGAAGCAACAGGACTACTCCTGACGATAGCAAAGAGCCTGTCCATCACGATATTCATAGTCGGACATGTAACAAAAGAAGGGCAGGTCGCAGGGCCCAGGGTGCTTGAGCACATGGTCGATACGGTGCTTTATTTTGAAGGCGACCGTTATGCATCATACAGGATCATCCGGGCAGTCAAGAACAGGTTCGGATCGACGAACGAGATCGGAGTGTTCGAGATGCAGTCATCAGGCCTTGTTGAGGTGGAGAATCCGTCTGAGTATATGCTTGCGGGACGTCCGAAGGATTCTTCCGGATCATGCGTTGTATGTGCGATGGAAGGTACACGCCCGATGCTTGTCGAGGTCCAGGCACTCGTATGCAGAACAAGTTTCGGTATTCCGAGACGACAGGCCACGGGTACGGATTTTAACAGAGTCAATCTTCTGATGGCAGTCCTTGAAAAAAGAATGGGACTGAAAACTTCGGAATGTGATGCATACATTAATGTTGCGGGCGGGATGAAGATGAATGAGCCTGCAATAGATCTCGGTATAGCGCTTGCCATAGTTTCGGGAGCAACGGGATCCGTAATAAGCGAGGATATGGTAGTGTTCGGAGAGGTCGGACTCTCGGGCGAAGTAAGATCGGTCACACAGGCGGATTCGAGAGTGGCAGAGGCATTAAAACTCGGTTTTTCAAAGATAATGATGCCGGAGTCGAACGCGAAGACACTGTCAAACGTTCCGAAGGATAAAGTGATCGCAGTGTCGAATCTTTCGGATGCTATAAAAGTAATCAAATAACAAAGGAAAAAGAAAATGGTCAGACGAATCTACGTGGAGAAGAAAGCCGCTTATGCCGCGGCTGCAAATGAACTGTTTGAGGATCTTAAAGGATACATGGACCTTAAAGGCCTTGAAAAGGTAAGGATACTCATCAGATATGATATAGAGGATCTTTCCGATGAGATATACGATATCGCGAAGAGATGCGTATTTTCCGAGCCTCCCGTCGATGACCTGTATGAGGAGGATTTTCCGAGAGGGGAAAACGATAAAGTTTTCTCGGTCGAGTACCTTCCGGGACAGTTCGATCAGAGAGCGGATTCGGCAGTTCAGTGCGTACAGTTCCTGTCGGCTGATGCAATGCCTATAATCAGGACCGCGACAACGTACTGTCTGTCGGGCGACATTTCCGAGGATGAACTTCAGGAGGTCAGAGCATACTGCATAAATCCCGTTGACTCGAGGGAAACGGGAATGGTCAAGCCGGACACTCTCGTCTCTCATTTTGACGAGCCTGAAGATGTAAAGGTATTTAACGGATTTTCCGCCATGGGCGAAAATGATCTCAGAACGCTTTACGATTCACTCGGTCTTGCAATGACGTTCAGGGATTTTCTCCACATACAGAACTATTTTGCAAACGACGAACATCGTGATCCGACAATGACCGAGATCAGGGTGCTCGATACATACTGGAGCGATCACTGCAGACATACGACGTTCTCGACCGAGCTTACGGACGTTAAGTTCGGCGAAGGCTTTTATGCCGATACTATCAAAAAAAGCTTCGAGGATTACAAAAAGGCGCGTGCCGACGTTTACGGCGATCGCAAGGACAAGTTCATCTGCCTTATGGACATCGCACTCATCGGAATGAAGGAACTCAAGAAACAGGGTAAACTTCAGGATCAGGAGGAATCCGACGAGATCAATGCGTGCTCGATCGTTGTTCCGATCGAAGTTGACGGTAAGGAAGAGGAGTGGCTTGTCAGCTTTAAGAACGAGACACATAACCATCCGACGGAGATAGAGCCTTTCGGTGGCGCAGCAACGTGTCTGGGTGGCGCGATCCGTGACCCGCTCTCGGGAAGAAGCTACGTTTATCAGGCAATGCGCGTAACGGGTGCTGCAGATCCGACAAAGCCGATCAGGGAAACGATGCAGGGCAAACTCCCGCAGAAAAAGCTCGTTCTCGGAGCGGCAAAAGGTTACAGTTCATACGGTAACCAGATAGGACTTGCAACGGGTTACGTCAAAGAGATATATCATCCCGATTATGTTGCAAAGCGAATGGAGATCGGTGCGGTCATGGGTGCCGCGAAAAGGTCGAACGTTGTCCGTGCCTCGTCCGATCCGGGAGACATCATAATACTTCTCGGCGGCCGTACCGGAAGAGACGGATGCGGCGGCGCAACGGGATCATCAAAGGCTCATACGCTCTCATCGATAGAAACGTGCGGAGCGGAAGTACAGAAGGGTAACGCACCTACCGAGCGAAAACTCCAGAGACTGTTCAGACGTCCCGAAGTTTCAAAACTCATCCGCAAGTGTAACGACTTCGGTGCGGGAGGTGTTTCGGTTGCGATAGGTGAGCTTGCCGACGGGCTAAGGATCGATCTTGACAAGGTGCCGAAGAAATATGCGGGTCTTGACGGAACAGAGCTTGCGATCTCGGAATCGCAGGAGAGAATGGCAGTTGTTGTAGGACCTTCCGATGTTGATGCATTCCTTAAATATGCCGCAGAGGAAAATCTCGAGGCAGTTGAGGTTGCAACGGTAACAAAGGAGCCCAGGCTCATTCTTCTGTGGAGAGGAAAAGAGATAGTCAATCTTAAAAGGGCATTTCTTGATACGAACGGCGCACATCAGGAGACATCGGTGTTCGTTGATATGCCTGAAAAGACAGAGTTCTTTGACAGACCGATCATAGACAGGGTTGCGGGAGATGTTCAAAACGGCGATGTAGCTTCGGCGCTGTGCGATTCGTTATCGGATCTTAATGTCTGCTCCCAGAAAGGTCTTGTTGAAATGTTCGACTCGTCGATCGGAGCGGGATCCGTTGTCATGCCCTACGGGGGTAAGACACAGCTGACCGAGACGCAGACGATGATCGCCAAGATACCGGTATACGGAAGAAAGTGCGATACAGTAACGATGATGGCGTACGGCTTTGATCCGTTCCTTTCAAGCTGGAGTCCTTATCACGGCGCGATATATGCGGTGACGCAGTCTGTTGCGAAGATCGTGGCAGCGGGCGGAGACTGGTCAAAGATCCGCTTCACGTTCCAGGAATATTTCAGAAGGATGTCCGAAGATCCGCACAGATGGAGCCAGCCGTTTGCCGCGCTTCTCGGCGCTTTTGAGGCCCAGATCGGATTCGGCCTTCCTTCGATAGGCGGTAAGGATTCGATGTCCGGCACGTTCCAGGATATTGACGTTCCTCCGACACTTGTTTCTTTTGCGGTCGATGTCGCAAAGTTGAAGGATGTGGTTACGGCTGAACTGAAGAGTGCAGGCGATAAGCTTGTTCTCATCGATATAAAATGTGACGATCATGATGTCGTTGATTTTGCCGACGCAAAAGATCAGTACACAAAGCTCTCGCAGGATGTCGGAAAGGGGTTGATCAAAGCCGCATATGCGCTTGACGGATACGGCATCGCCCCCGCTCTTTGCAAGATGGCATTCGGTAACATGCTCGGTGTTAAGATAGAACACTCATTTGACGAAAGGAAACTTTTTACTCCGGCATTCGGATACATAGTTGCCGAAGTGGCCGGATCTGATGTTTCAAAACTTTCCGGAAGATATACGCTCATCGGTGAGGTTACGGATGATTCAGCTGTCAGCTACGGCAGCACATCAGTCCCCCTTGATGATCTTCTTGCGGCCTGGAAGAAGCCTCTCGAGAAGGTATTCCCGACGAGAAGTTACAGGGAAAAGGAGGCTCTTGATGATAAGCTTTATGACATAAAGGGCACCGGAAAGAGTGTTTACGTTTGTAAGAATCGCGTTGCAAAACCCACTGTTTTCATTCCGGTATTCCCGGGTACGAACTGTGAATACGATAGTGCAAGAGCGTTTGAGAATGCCGGAGCGGATGTTATGACGCAGGTATTTGCCAATCGTGATGCCAAGGATATCAGGGATTCGGTGGAGGCTTTCAGAAAGGGGATCGCTTCGGCCCAGCTCGTAATGTTCCCCGGAGGTTTTTCGGCAGGCGATGAGCCTGACGGTTCCGCAAAGTTCTTTGCAACGGCGTTCAGGAACGATGCTCTTTGTGAGGCGATAATGGATCTTTTGAATAAGCGTGACGGACTGATGCTCGGTATCTGTAACGGATTCCAGGCACTCATCAAACTCGGTCTTCTTCCTGACGGAAAGATCACGGGGCAGAATGAGAATTCACCGACGCTGACATACAATACGATCAACAGGCATGTTTCAAAGATGGCATACACGAAGGTCACCTCCAACCTGTCGCCGTGGCTTAGCGGTGCCAAGCTCGGAGGGACATATGTCATACCCGTGTCGCACGGCGAGGGACGTTTTGTCGCAAACGACGATGTAATAAACGAACTGTTCAAAAACGGGCAGGTAGCTACGAGATACTGCGATAACAACGGAATCATCTCGATGGATGAGGAGTATAATATCAACGGATCGTTTGAAGCGATCGAGGGTATTACGAGTCCGGACGGAAGAGTGTTCGGTAAGATGGGACACTCCGAGAGACGAGGAGACGGTGTTGCCGTTAACATTTACGGTGAGCAGGATATGAAGATATTCGAATCGGGCGTTAAGTATTTCCTGTAGGAGAATGGCATGATCGGTTTTAAAAGAAAAGGGAAGAGTCTGTTTTCCTTTTCCAAATGGCTCAAAAGGGTAAAAAAAGAAAAGACACTCGTCAGACTTGTAATGGTCTGTCTGGTGCTTCTTTTGGTGTGTATCTTTCTGAGCGGTTTTCATGTTCACAGGATATTCAAGGCGTTTGAGCAGAACTCATATGAGTACATAATGAACAGATCCGAGCTCACATCAAAGTATTTCTCGGACAGCTTTGAGAGAAGAGGATCACTCGTTGCGGCAGAAGCACAGGTACTTGCGGAAGATGATGACATTGACCTGACTACCATATGTAACTGTCTGAAAGTGCTCGAAGAAACGGGCGAGTTCACATATGCATATTACGTCAGTCATGTGGGAAACCAGTACCGTGCGAACGGATCGACGGGAACGGTGGATCTTGACCAGTATTCAGACAGGATCGATCCGACAAGACCGATGACACTGTTTCGGAATTTTGCTCCCGAAATTTCCAATGATGAGATCTGTTTTGCTTCTTCGGTTCAGAAGAACGGTGTCCTTCAGGGTTATGTGATCGGTGTTGCAAATGCGGCGGTCATGTTCGAGTCGACTACTTCAAGTTCGGCCTCGATGGTCGCGGAGAGATATCTTACCGATTCGCACGGAGATATCGTGGCGTATGTAAGAAATGATAAGATACATGACGGAACGGGAATGAACATCTTTGACATCCTGAC
>JAEEGL012939566.1_pt1 | contig 13386 bp, 6 predicted proteins | sample 9134231 | NCBI WGS metagenome assembly JAEEGL01 (sample SAMN16246548, study PRJNA631951) | gut metagenome | biome: gut microbiome; feature: rumen; material: fiber-attached | host: Bos | place: Iran: Karaj | collected 2018-10 | reverse complement strand
TCGATCTCCGGCCTGGATACCCGGAATGCGGCAAGCATCTTCGGACTGAACACACCGCAGCTGCCATCGAGGATCATGGAATAAGCACGATCCACGGTATAAGCCGCCCGGTAGAGCCGATCCGAGATCAGCGCATCAAATGCCTCCGTCACGGAGACTGCCTGTGCGGACACCGGGATGTCTTCCCCGAAGAGTCCGTCGGGATAACCTTTCCCATCATACCGCTCATGGTGACTTCTTGCAATCTCCATGCAATACCGCTTCGTATCCATGCTGGCATTCCAGGGCACCACATGGAGGATCTCCTCACCGTAAATGGTGTGCAGATGGATCATTTCATGTTCATCCGGCTCCAGCCGTCCCGGCTTTAACAGGATGGTGTCCGGCACCTGAACCATGCCGATATCATGCACCGCAGATGCAAAACAGATCTTCATGATCTGGTCCTGGTTCAACCGGTACTCCGGATAAAGCTTGCTCAGATTTTTCAGCAGGATCCCCGTAAAAGTCTTCACATGGCGCACATGTGTAAAAGACTCCAGATTCCGGAATTCCGCCATGGTTCCCATTGCCTCGGCCAGGTCGATGATGGTCTGGGCATAAGGGGTGTGTAATACATTTACCTTCTCTTCCATATCCTCACTCCTTGTCATCGTCTCAGGTTTTCACAAAGATCAGCCCTGAGAGTAAGTGATAATGGCGTTGTTCTTACGCCGGAAGGTCACATAGTCCACCTTGCGGCTGAGGGTCATTTGCACCACATCGATCTGCACCGTCGTGCGGGGATACGCGGTTCCCTTGACGGAGATGAAAGCACCCCGGGCATTCACCATCAGTTCCTTCATGCCGTCCAGCTGCTTTTCCAGATCCATCTTCTCGTTTACTTTCTGGCACACGATAGTCACGATCTTCTCCGTGTCCTCGATGTCGGAATGGAGCGCTTTCTCCAGGGCCGCGATCTCGCTGGCCACCTGCTCCACCTTCTTCTGAAGGCCCGTGACTTTACTGTAGAAATTGGTGTCGATGCCCACCTGCACATGAGTGGGAAGTTCCACATCGTTGCCGATGTTGTTTACCTTAATATAGTTGAGGGAACTGGTCCTGCCGCCAATGATACTGGACCGGCGCCCCTCCAGCTCCACGCCCTTCCAGGCGCTGACGTTGCAGTTCATCAGGTAGTTGCAGTTGATCTTGCCCTTGCACATGACGTTGGCGTTCTCGATGAACTTGCCGATGACATTGCCGTCAGAACTGATGAAGCATTTTCCGTTGCCAAGGACACCGGACCGCAGGAGCACATCGCCTCCCGCCGTGATCTCCGCGCCTTCCACAACTCCCGTGATGGTCACGCTGCCGCCGGCCACAACCCGCATACCGGTGCGGACCGCGCCGTTGATCACCACATCGCCCTTGAAGGTGACGTTGCCGTAAGTGGAGTCCACATCGTCCCTGATCTCGAAGTAGTTGGCGATCTCAATGCGGCCATTCTTAAACTCCACCTTGCCGTCGATGTCGGAAAAGTATTCCATACCATCGGAAGAAATGTGGAAGCCCTTGCCGCGGAGCGCCGGCACTTCCTTGCCCTTCTTGGGCATCAGGATCTGACCCGTCAGGGTGAATCCCGCAGTGCCTCCGGTGGCCTTATGGTAAATGGCGATCTTCTGATTCTTCCGCACCTGCTCGAAGAGGTCCACATTCAGGTAGTCCACGGAACCGTCCGCTTTCTCCTTCGGTGTGGAGGGAAGCTCCGTCCGGAACAACAGCTCGAACTCGCCGTCCTTGCCATCCTGTGCGGGTTTTCCCTGAGCTGCAAGGAAGGACTTTCCGTAAATCTGGAAATTCACCACCTGCTCCAGTTTTTCCTCCAGGATACCGAACTTGATACCCACCGTCTTCAGCATATCCTTCAGTTCATCCACAGAATAAGGCAGACCGTCCGGTTTCGGCCGGATGGTCATGTTGGCGGTCATTCGATCGTCATCCATGGTTATGGTGTTGTGTAAGGAATCGGTGTATTCCATAGACACTCTCTCCCAATCGAAAATTTAGTTCCTCTACTTCATCAGCTTTTCCCGGATCTTTCGCATCTCTTCCGGTGTAAGCTCCGGCTTCGCGTAGCTCTCCACATCGATGCCCGCCTGGATACCGGCGATGATCTCTGCAGTCTGCTCTTCCGTAAACTCCCTGGTTTCCCCGGAGGCGTTCTCTCTCCTGCTCTCCAGCTCTTCCCGCATGGTCTTCATCATCCGTGCGGTATGGAACACAGAAGCCATCTCGGACACATCCAGATCCGCTTCCAGTGCAAGCCTTAACTCCCGCATCTGTTTCCAGGAGTACCGGAGGTCACGATAGACATCCACATCCAGCCGCTCCTCCAGGCCGTACCGGATCTCACGCATCTGTAACCAATTATACCGCGGATCCGCGTATTTTTCGACGGGAACATGTCGTTCCACGCCCCTTCGGATCTGAGCCAGCTGCTCGCCGAAGAAGTTTCCGCCAAAGTACTCCTCCATCTCCACTCCCCGCTGCTTTGCCAGCACCACCTGATGGAGCTGGTCCGAGTGGAAATTTCGCGCAAGATAGGGTTCCAGATCGATGCCGGAAACCTTGGCCGCGAGGATCTCCTCCAGCTTGGCGGAGGACATGCCCCGCTCTGCGTATTCCGTCAGATCGAAGCCATTCTCCAGGCCGTCCCGCAGGATCTTCATCACTCTGGAATCGTATTCTTTTTTCGCATAGGGAGTTACATCCAGTCCCGCTTCCATGCCCAGCCGGATCTCCTGCATCTGGTAGGAATTAAAGCCCGGATCTGACAGAACTGTCACATCCAGCCCCTTCTCCAGAGCTGCTTCGATCTCCTCCATCTGGGGAGCGATGTAATAAGTCTTCGCATAAACCGAGATGTCGACACCCTTTTCGAAGCCGGTGCGGAGCACCCGGATCTGCTGCATATCATAGAGGCCGCGGTAAGCCCGGAAGGGGAATCCGGCCTTCTGGCAGAGACGGTTTTCCATCATCTCATACCAGCTGACTCTGGGATCCATATAGTCTTCCACCCGGACCCCGGCCCGCAGGCCCAGAAGGATCTGGTTCAGCTGGTCGTTATCGTAAACCTTCAGCTTCTCCTCATCCAAGCCCAGTTCCACGCAGTAGTGGATCATGGTGTCCCGTTCGCTCTTTTCCTGGATCGAAATGGCTTGTTCCATAAGCTTATCCTCTTATTGCTGATGTGATGTAGTCTTGCTATAATAGTTTCAAAACAGGGAGAATTTACAGACAATTCTCCGGGAGGGGGTTCACATGATGCGTAAGACCGTTCTGACAAGATTGACCGGCGTCCTTCTGACCGCGGCGATGTTACTGACTCCGGCGGCTTTTCTGACTTCCTGCGGCAACTCTTCCAAAGGGGAAGAAAAGATCCTGACCCTGGCTCTCCGGGAAGGAACCTACGCTGATGTGGTGGTCTCCTGTCTCCCCGCCTTCGAGGAGCAGACCGGCTACAAATGCGAAGTCCACGCACTGTCGGAAGATGATCTCCATGCGCTTCTTTCCGGAAAATCCGTGGAGGAGATTTCCTCCTACGATGTCTGTATGGCAGACAGTTCCTGGACTGCCGAGCTGCTGGCCAAGGAGCGGCTGGCAGATCTGACGGCTCTCGGTTACGGTCCGGACAATGATATCATCCCCGCCACCACCCGCATCGCTTATTACAATGGGGATATGTACCTTGCTCCCTATTACGGGAACGTGACGGTCCTCATGTACAACCGGGACCTGCTGAAGCAGGTGGGGTACGATGCCGATGATCTGAGCTGTCTGGAAAACATTTTGGACGCTGCCCAGAAAGTAAATGCCCTCGGCAAGAACGGATTCCTTTACCGGGGTGATACGGAAAACAATCTGGTGGTGGATTTCCTCCCCATCCTGCTTTCCTACGGCGGATGGGTGGTGGATCAGAGCAACAACCCCATCGTGGATACCGACAGCTTCTCCGATGCTCTGAACTATTACCAGAAGCTCGTCGCCACCGGTACTGCCATGCCGAAAGCCGATCTCATCAAGAGCATCGACTCCGGCGAAAGCGCTCTGGCTATCGCCTGGCCCGGGTGGTACACCCCGGATGAATCGACTCCCGCCAACTATTGCGCTCTTACCGGAAAGACCAGTGAAAACAGCATTTCCTTCAACGCCAATGTCTACGGCATCTGGATGCTGGGAATCTCTTCCGAAAGCTCCAACCCGGAGATGAGCAAAGAGCTGATCTCCTATCTCATGGACAAGGATGTGCAGCGCTCCACCATCGATATCGGTGGTGTGCCCTGCCGCTACTCCAGCCTGCAGGATCCGGATGTTCTTGCGGAGTACCCGCAGTACGATGCGGTGTGCAAGGCTCTGAAGGGCGGAACCTATCGTCCGGTGATGGAAAACTGGAGCACCTTCTATACGGTGCTGGGCGGCTACCTGAAGAGCATCCTTGACGGGGATATCTCCGTCAACATCGGACTGAAGCAGGCTCAGAACGCTCTGGAAAATGCCCTGAAGGGCGATACGACGCAGGATCGCGATACCCTCGACACCATCCCCTTCTGATGCATCAGCCTCCGGTTGCCTTTTCGATGGCTTCCATCAACTTCTCAGGTGTGGAGGGCTTGAGCAGATAGCCTGCGGGCTTGAGGCTCAGGATCTCCACGATCTTTGCCTTATCATTCACGGCGGTCAGGAAGATCACAGGGATCTGCTCCAGCAGCGGATCCAATTTGGTCCGCTGGAAGACTTCCTTCCCATCCATTCCGGGCATCTCATAATCCAATAGCACCAACGCCGGCAAATTGGACTGCATGATCTGCAGTCCTTTTTCTCCGGATGGAGCCAGGAGGACGCGGTACTTTCCGTCCAGGATTGCCTTCATGCTTCGAAGAGTATTGGGGTTGTCGTCGATGATGAGGACAGTCTTGCCCGCTGCCGGCTTCATGATGCCGGAGGTGACATTCTCTCCCAGCAGTGTGCTGATCTGGCGCACCGCATCATCCAGTTTCAGCGGAAGCAGGATGTTCTCCACCGGCTTCCGGAAGCAGAGCTCCGCGGAAGCGTGATCCTCCTCCGTACCCATGACTGCAAAAGGTATGGAAGGATAGGCTTCGATGAGATCCTCATACTCCCCCACCGTGTCCATATTGATCCATTCCGGAAACGCCACCAACAGCGCCGGCGACAGGATCTGCGCCAGGCTCTTTGCATGGGCCGCGTCCGGTGCGGACTGGACTGTGTAATTTGTCTTCAGCTCGGCAATGGCTGCTTCGCCGAAGGCATCGGCTTCCCCGATGACAAGAATCATTTTCTTCATGCTGTGATCCTCGTTTCTCTATTATTCTTCCCGCATGCGGGCTGTAACCTGCTTCACCGCGTCTTCATCCAGCGCGGTCACGGCTGCGGACAAAACGGGCATCAGTTCCTGTACCTTCGGGGAGAATTCGTACCCCTTCATGCGGTCCAGCGCGTTGTCCGCCGCATCCACATCCATCTCTTCCATGGCATTTTCGATGAGGCTCAGGAAGCTTTCCAGCATCCAGCCTTCCGCCTCCTGCTTTTCCTTCTCTTCGCCGATGCCAAAAACACCCTGTAGCTTATCTTTATAAGAGCACCACTCCTCCTGGAAGATGGGATGGAGTTTGAAGATTCTGTCCGTGTCCTCTGCCTTGGCCGCGAACTCCAGCACCTTCGCCATGCCGGCGAGAGGGAAGATTCCCAGGGTGTTGGCCGCGCCCTTCATGGCGTGGACCTGGATCCGGTATCCCTCGATGGCCTTGGAATACTTCGGGTTGATCTGCAGGGATTTGAAGAAGGTCTGCAGCTTCTCCATGTTGGGGATCAGCAGCTCGTAGAACTCCTTCATGGTGTCCTGTACCACCTCCAGATTGGAAAGGTGGATCCAGCAGGCCGCCCAGTCGACACCTTCCACAATGGGCAGGTCGTCCGGCATGGCCGCTCCGCTCATCAGCACCTTCTGCTCGTCCTCCTCCGGCATGGGCAGGAGCTTCTCCTTCGGGAGATGTTCTCTTAAGGCATCCATCAGACGGTCAAAGACGATGGGCTTGGAGAGGAATCCGGTGAAGCCCTCCGCCAGATACTGCTCCTTGGCGCCCGCCACGGCGTTTGCGGTCAGCACGTAGATCGGGGTGTCTGCATTCAGGGAATCCGGCAGTGCCCGGATCCGTTTCAAAGCCTCGACACCATCCACTTCCGGCATCATGTGGTCCATGAAGATCATGTCGAATTTCATGTGCTCCGCCAGCATCACTGCCTCGGCACCGCCGCCGGCTTCCGTGATGTTCAGCTGAGTCACCTTCAGCAGGCTCACAAAGACCCGCAGGTTCATGGAGTTGTCATCCACCACCATGATGTTGCACTCAGGGGCGATAAATCCCTTGGTAGTCAGATCGCGGCTGGCGGCCACTTCCGACACACGCTTCTGGAAATCACCGATGGGTTCTTCGTTTACGATAGGCTGGTAGAGGTCAAAGTAGAACCTGGAGCCCTGACCGTAGATGCTCTCCACCTTCAGCTCGGAACCCATCATCTTCAGCAGCTTGGTGGCAATGCCAAGACCCAGGCCCGTGCCCTCGATGAAGCGGTTCTTCTCGTTGTCAAACTGGGAGTAATCGTCAAAGAGGTGCTCCAGGTTTTCCGGCTTGATACCGATACCGGTATCCTCCACCTCCACATGGATCAGCTCCTTATCATACTCCCGGGTACCCCAGACCCGAAGCCACACGGTTCCTTCCTGGGTGTACTTCACCGCATTGGTCAGCAGGTTGGTGATGATCTGACGGATGCGGACATCGTCACCATGGTACATGTAAGGCATGTTGGGATCCACCTTCAGCTCCAGCTTCAGGTTCTTGGCATCCGCACGGTGCACCGTCATGGTGTAGAGGTCGTGGATCAGGGATGCGATCTCATAGTCCACCGGCACCAGCTCCATGGCGTCCGCCTCGATCTTGGAGAAGTCCAGGATCTCGTTGATGAGGGACAGCAATGTCCGGCCGGCCTGGTAAATATCCGTTGCGTATTCCTGGATATTCCGCTCCCGGCTTTCCCGGATGATCATCTCGTCCATACCGAGGACGGAGTTGATGGGGGTCCGGATCTCATGGGACATCTGCGCCAGGAATTTGGACTTCGCACGGTTTGCACGTTCCGCATTATCCTTGGCCACTTTGATCTCGTCATACTGCCTGCGGATCAGGGTCATGGAGGTCTGCTTTGCCAGAGTCCATGCGACAAAGAGCAGGAACACCGCCAGCACAGAGTACTTGTACCATTTGAAGGTATTCTGCTCATAGAACTGCAGCTCTTTTGCCAGGAAGTACTTCTCTTCCTTGAGGACTCTGTAGTTCAGCTCATCCAGCACCTGAACCGTCAGTGTGTAATTACCGCTGGGCGGTTCCGTAAACTCAAGACCTTCGAAGGAGGAAATGTGGGAATCACTCTCCACATTAAAGGGTCCCTTCAGCTGATACCGGATCAGCAGATCCGATGCGGAATAATCCAGAAAACGGGGATGGATCTCCAGTGTTTCGGTACCCCCGGGAACGTGGAACATTCTGCCTTCCGCATTGATCACTTTTCCGTCCGCGGTCACATTCTCCAGGACGATGTTGAAATTGTCGGAGTAGGTGCTGTGCTCCGTGGTATCCATCAGGAGCACGGTATCACGGGCGCAGATGTACAGGTTGTTGCCGTCATTGCCGGAAAAGGTTCCGGAAAGCAGGGTATCGTCCAGTCCGTTGTTGGAGTTGATGAGGACGTAGGGATACTCCTGGTCGTGATAGAATTTCTCACCCTCCACCACATAGATTCCGGCACTGCCGAGGATAAAGAATTCGTCCTTGTCATTCCGGAAGATATCGTAATTATCGGAATAGGGGAAGTTCTCCAGACGGCGGATGTTCTCCCGGTCATCGTAATAGATGGCATTGCTGGTGATGTAGAAGAAACCATCCTTGTAGTGGATGATCCGTTTTACGTTGGCATTGCTGAGTCCGGAGGAGATGTTGATCTGTTTGTAGACCTGATCGCCTTCCAGAATGATGATACCGTTGTCCGCAGTACCCACCAGCACGCGGCCGGTGTCACTCTGAACCACCTGCGTGATCTCGGAAGTTTGCAGGCCATTCTCTTTGCCAAGGCAGGTTCGAACCGTTTCTCCTCCGAAGAAGACCACATGCTCTGCTGTTGCGGCCACAAGCTGTCCTTCCGGAGTGATGTCGGCGGAGACGATCTTGCCCTCTGTCGCCCAGGGTGTTGCATCCATCACCACCACACGGCCGTCGGGCGTGACCTTGTAGATCGTCGCTCTGGGGCCGGCGCAGAAATAGAGATTTCCCTTTTCATCATCGAAAATATAGCGGACTTCCTTGGTATCGATGGTGTCCTGATACCCGAAATGCTGTTCTTCGTAAGTTTCTGCGTCCAGAATGATCAGGCCTTTCGATGTGCCGATGTAGAGCAGTCCGTCTCGGACAAAGGTAACCTTGGGAGTGTTAAAGTTGATACCGGTATAGTTCTTCAGATTCAGGAACTGACTCTCAGAGTACTTGGTAATTCCGCCGATGGAGGAAGCCATCCACAGGTTTCCCTGGTTATCGAACATGACATCCGTGATGCCCCGCTCGGCATAATTACCGTTCTGCACGAGATAGAGGTGATCCATATCATCCAGGAAGCACATGCCTTTTTCCGATCCGCAGAAGAAGCCTCCGCTCTCTTCGCTGTATACCGCATTCGAAAGATCCAGCCCCCGCTCATCCAGAACAGCTCTCTGTCCCACCAGTCTGCCACTGACCAGCGTAAACCGCTGGTAGCATCCATCCTCATAGATCGCAAGGAAATTATCCTTTCCGTCGCTGGCAATGCTGTGGCAGACAGCCTCCTCCTCATCCTGAATGGTCTGAAGCAGGATTCCGTCATAGAACAGGAAGATCAGGCCATCCGCCGTGGCACCCATGATAAAGCCTTCGTCATTTGCCGCCAGACATTTGATGTCCTTCAGTTCTTCCAGGGTATTGAACACGCCCACAATACCGTTCTTGGTGATCATCACAAGATAAGAATCGGTACCGGCGTAGATGTTTCCCTTTTCATCCTCACAGATGGCGGAGATTGCCTCGGAAGGCATACTCCAGGACATGTCGTAATTGATGACCTCACCTGTGGTGGGATTATAGGTCGCAAGACCATTCTCGTTGCTTCCGATCCAAAGCCTTCCGGAGGAATCCGTAAACAGGGAGGATACGGAAGGAATCTTACCGCCGGGGTTGAAGGCCTCGAAGGTACGGCCGTCGAAACGGTACAGACCGGAGTATCCGCCGGCCCAGATAAAGCCGTCCGGCGTCTGGGTCACGGAATTCATCTGCATGGAAAGCAGCCCATCCTTTACTCCATAGCTTGTGGCGATAAAGTTGGAGAAGAAATGGTTCTCGGAATAATTGATATTCTGGAGGTCCTGGGAAGGTGCTTCCTCGGTGCCCGTCACATTGGCGGATGCAGTCATATCAAAGAGGAGCACCGGGATCAGGATCGCTGCGAAGATACTTTGAATATTCAGGAAAGGCAGTTTTTCCTTCAGCCATTTTTTGAACTCAAACTTCTCCGGAGGAAGTCCGGCCTCCTCCCGCTTTTTCCGTTCTTCCTTTGCACGATAGGCATTATGACCGATGGCATAGAAACCGATGCTGATCAGACGGTCCGGGAAATCCACCAGCCACTCGCCGGCGATGGTGCAGACCACCTTATTTCGCAGATTTTTGGAGAACTGGTCTACCAAAGCATCTCCCCAGCGATTGCCGGTGTAACCGCCATAGATGATCAGATTGGGAATGATGGAAAGAGCGATGGAAATGAAAGTCGTGGTAAGAATGGCAGCGCAATAGGTGTAAGAGGAAATGTGCTCTTTGCGGTACAGGTTATAGCCCATGCAAAGGCCCACGCCCACTGCCACGGGAATATAGAACAGCGAACCGATATTGAACAGGGGGGCGAGAATGACCATGGTGAAGAAGCCGACAACCGCGCCCGCATAAGGGCCCAATGCCGCAGCAACACAGCAGGTTCCGATGGTATCCAGCCAGAAGGGCAATTCAAAATGCGCAGAAAGTAACTTGCCGACCACGTTCAATCCAACACTGGCCAGCAGGTGAAAGAGGGTCTCTTTATTCAGGGGGAATCCCCATTTTTCCCATCGAATAAACTTCATCCGCAAATCCCCTCGCTCTTTCAGAAAATTATACCGAATATTTGCAAAAATTACAATAAAAGCGGGTAATTTCGCTCGATGCCAAATTACCCGCTTGATTTGATGCAAGTTTCAGTAATATCAAGGGTTCGGGGGTGCTATGGAGCTTCGGTCATGCGCTCCATGGGGACAGTTCCGGTTTTATTTCACAGAAGCCGCCAGATTCTCGCCCTCCAGGCCGATGAGGATAGTGTCGCCTTCCTTCACCTTATCCTCCAGGATCAGCCGTGCGGCCAGGGTCTCCACATGCTTCTGCACGAAGCGGCGCAGAGGTCTCGCACCGTAAGCCGGATCGTAGGCGCTGTCGGTGATGAAGGCCATTGCCTCCGGAGATACCTCGATGCGGATGCTCCGGTCGGAAAGCCGCTTGTTCAGATCCTCAACAATGAGGTTCACGATACCGCCGAGGTTGTCTCTTGTGAGAGGTTTGAAGAGGATGGTCTCGTCCAGACGATTCAGGAACTCGGGACGGAAGTGGCTCCGCAGCTCGCCCATCACCGCTTCCTCTGCCTCGGGGCGGATGTTGCCATCATTGTCGATACCCTCCAGCAGGTAAGGTGCTCCGATGTTGGAGGTCATGATGAGAACAGTGTTCTTGAAGTCCACGGTGCGTCCCTGAGAATCCGTGACGCGGCCGTCATCCAGCACCTGCAGCAGCACGTTGAACACGTCGGGATGTGCCTTCTCGATCTCATCGAAGAGCACCACGCTGTAAGGCTTCCGGCGAACGGCTTCTGTCAGCTGGCCGCCCTCTTCGTATCCCACATATCCGGGAGGCGCTCCGATGAGTCTGGATACGGAGAACTTCTCCATGTACTCACTCATATCGATGCGGACCATGTTGTTTTCATCGTCAAAGAGGCTGGCTGCCAGGCTCTTCGCCAGCTCCGTCTTACCCACACCGGTGGGTCCCAGGAACAGGAAAGAACCGATGGGGCGTCTGGGATCCTTGATGCCTGCCTTGGAACGGATGATGGCTTCGGAAACTTTGGTGGCTGCCTCGTCCTGACCCATGACTCTGCGGTGCAGTTCCTCGTCCAGATGCAGGGTCTTGCTCCGCTCGCTCTCCGTCAGCTTCGCCACGGGGATGCCGGTCCAGCGGGAGATGATCTTGGCGATCTCTTCGTCGCTGACCTTCTCATGTACCAGACGGCCTTCCTTGCTGTTTTCCAGTTCTTCCGCCTGACGCAGTTCCTCCTGCAGCTTGGGGATCTGACCGTACTGGATCTCTCCGGCCCGCTCGTACTGGCCGTTGCGCTGAGCCATCTCCGCCTCTTTCTTCAGGGCATCGATCTGCTCGCGGAGCGTGCTGAGGCGGCCGGCTGCGGCCTTCTCGTTATCCCATTGTGCCTTCTGTCCGGCGAAGGTTTCCTTCAGCTCTGCCAGTTCCTTGTTCAGAGCCTCCAGTCGCTCCTTGCTGAGCTTGTCATCTTCCTTCTCCAGGGAGACTTTCTCGATCTCCAGCATCATGATCCGGCGGTTCATCTCGTCCAGCTCTTCCGGCATGGAATCCATATCCGTCTTGATCATGGCGCAGGCTTCATCCACCAGGTCGATGGCCTTATCCGGCAGGAACCGGTCGGAAATGTATCGGTCGCTGAGGACGGCAGCACTCACCAGGGCGTTATCCATGATAGTCACATGGTGGTAATTCTCGTAATTATCCTTGATACCCCGGAGGATGGAGATGGTCTCCTCCACGCCGGGCTCGTCCACCATCACAGGCTGGAACCGACGCTCCAGCGCAGGATCCTTCTCGATGTACATGCGGTACTCGTCCAGGGTGGTGGCACCGATGCAGTGCAGCTCGCCCCGGGCCAGCATGGGCTTCAGCATATTGCCTGCATCCAGGGCTCCGTCCGTCTTGCCGGCACCCACGATGGTGTGCAGCTCGTCGATGAAGAGGATGATGCGGCCGTCACTCTGCTTCACGTCCTCCAGCACGGCCTTCAGACGCTCCTCGAATTCGCCGCGGTACTTTGCGCCCGCCACAAGGGAACCCATATCCAGGGAGAAGACGGTCTTATCCTTCAATGCCTCGGGGACGTCACCGTTGGCGATACGCTGCGCCAGTCCCTCCACCACAGCGGTCTTACCGACACCGGGTTCACCGATGAGGACGGGGTTGTTCTTGGTCTTCCGGGAGAGGATGCGGATCACGTTCCGGATCTCATCATCTCTGCCGATGACAGGATTCAACTTCTGATTCCGGGCCTTGTCCACGAGATCCTCGCCGTACTTTTCCAGAGTGTCATAGGTAGCTTCCGGGTTGTCGCTGGTGACCCGCTGATTGCCGCGGACCGTGGACAGCGCCTGCAGGAAGCGCTCCCGGGTGATGCCGTACTCTTTCCACAGTTCCTTCATGGAGCGGTTGGGGTACCGCAGCATGCACAGGAACAGGTGCTCCACGGAGACGTACTCGTCCCCCATGGCCTTGGCTTCATTCTCCGCACAGGTCAGCACCTTGTTGAGGTCCTGACTCATGTAGACCTGACCGCCCTGCACCTTGGTATATTTCTCAAGATATTCGTCCGCCCGGGCACAGAAATGCTCGGCGTTGATCTCCATCTTCTCAATGAGTTTCAGGATCAGGCTGTCATCCAGATGCAGCAGGCTCACCAGCAGGTGTTCCTGATCGATCTGCTGGTTCCCGTATTCGTACGCCAGCTTCTCACATCCGTTAACGGCTTCCACGGACTTCTGCGTAAATTTGCTGATGTTCATAAATCCTCCCCCCTTTCGGAGTTGTTCTTACGATCCGCCGGCTGGTCGGTCCGGCCGGACCACATAGATTCGAATGTCTGTTTGTTCTATATCAAATATAACATCAAATTTGGAATATGCAAGAGGGAATTTTCGATTTTATGGATTTTTTAGGAACGGGGCATCTGCCGGGATTTCGCGCCGTCGGGGAGCGCACCCGGCCCAACGAAAAAGAGCAGGCATAAAGCCTGCTCTTTTGGGGTCGCCTTGTGAATTATATGTTCACGTGGTTCACGGATTAGCGTACAACGGTAACGTTGGTAGCGCGCTCCTTGCCCTTGGTCTCGTCAACTTCTACGTCGAAGGTGACAGTAGCGCCCTCGTCC
>JAEEGL011819523.1_pt1 | contig 13386 bp, 15 predicted proteins | sample 9134231 | NCBI WGS metagenome assembly JAEEGL01 (sample SAMN16246548, study PRJNA631951) | gut metagenome | biome: gut microbiome; feature: rumen; material: fiber-attached | host: Bos | place: Iran: Karaj | collected 2018-10 | reverse complement strand
TACATGCGCATGATGTCGCCGCATTTGGCGTTGCCGACCTCGCCGATGCCGTCCGCGTCGTCAAGCTTGCCGACGTTGCGGGGATTTTGGAAATGGTCCATGACCTTGTCGCTGTAAAGTGCCATTTTATCTTTTCCTCCTGTGGTTTTTTCTCAGATCAGATGCGGACGCGTGCCCTTTTCCAGCTCGTCCCACACGGGGGAGATGGAACGCAGATACGCGACGACCTTCGGAACGACCTCGATGATATGGTCGATCTGGTCCATGCTGTTGTATTCCCCGATCGAGAGCCGCAGCGAGCCGTGCGCGACCTCGTGCGGGATGCCGAGCGAGAGCAGCACGTGGCTGGGATCGAGCGAGCCGGAGGTGCAGGCGCTGCCCGAGGAGGCGCAGATGCCCTCGCGGTCGAGCAGCAGGAGAAGGCTCTCGCCCTCGATGCCCTCGAAGCACATGTTGACCGTTCCGGGGACGTGATGCTCGAGACTGCCGTTGATCTTGCTGTGCGGGATCTTCGAGAGCTCGGCGAAGAGCCTGTCGCGCATGGGGATGATCTTCGCGGTGTTCTCCTCGATGTGGTCGCAGCTCTCCTTCAGCGCGGCGGCCAGCGCCACGATGCCCGCGACGTTTTCGGTGCCGGCGCGCTTGCCGCGCTCCTGAGCGCCGCCCTCGATGATGTTGACGAGGGGCATGTTCCTTTTCGCGTACAGCACGCCTACGCCCTTGGGCGCGTGGAACTTGTGGCCGGACATCGAGAGCATGTCGATGTTCATCGCCTCCACGTCGATGGGGGTGTGGCCCGCGGCCTGCACGGCGTCGGTATGGAAGGGGACGCCCCTTTCGCGGCAGAGCGCGCCGATCTCGGCGATGGGCTGCACGGTGCCGATCTCATTGTTCGCGAACATGATCGTGACAAGGCAGGTGTCCTAGCGCAGCGCGGCCTTCACGTCCTCCAGACGGACGACGCCGTCCTCGTGGACGTCGAGCAGCGTTACGTCGAAGCCCTCCTTCTGCAGCTTCGAGAGCGTGTGCAGCACGGCGTGGTGCTCAAACTTCGTGGAGATCAGGTGCTTTTTGCCCTTGCGCGCGCCGGCGCGGGCCGCGGAGACGATGGCCTGGTTGTCCGCCTCGCTGCCACCGGAGGTGAAGTAGATCTCGCGCGGCTGGGCGTTGATGCACTTCGCCACGGTCGCGCGCGCCTCGGCGAGCGCCTCCGACGCTCTCTGGCCGAAGGCGTAAAGGCTGGAGGGATTGCCGTAGTCCTCGAGCAGGAAGGGGAGCATCGCGTCGAGGGCGGCGCGGCTCACGCAGGTGGTGGCCGCGTTGTCTGCGTATACGAACATGGTCAGTTTCCTTTCTGTATATATGATGATGTCAATGCTTCCATTTTTCGCCCGTGATCAGATCGCGCAGCGAAACGCCGTCGAGATAGCTGTTCGTCAGCTCGTCGAGCTCCTGCCACATCGGCAGCGTCAGACAGCCTGAGGCCTGCGCGCAGGCGACGCCTCCGGCGGTGATGCAGGCCACGGGGGCGAGCTTGTCCTCGATGCAGCGCAGGATCTCGCCGACCGGATAGTCCTCCGGCGGACGGGACAGGGCGTAGCCGCCCTCCTTGCCGCGGCTGCTCTCCACGAGACCGGCTTTTTTGAGCGCGCATACGATCGACTCAAGGTACTTCATCGAGATGGCCTGGCGTTCCGCGATGGTCTTGAGCGAGATGAAGCCCTCGTCCGGGTGCTGCGCAAGGTCGAGCATGACCCGCAGGGCGTAGCGACCCTTGCTGGTGACGTTCAGTCCGAACCGCCTCCTTCAAATTCCTACCTTGATACTGTGGATTTAATATACCACGCTTTTGGTAGGAATTGAAGAGGCGGCGCGCGCAAAAAGGGGGAACGGCTTGTGCATTTTTTGCACAACAACCTGCACAAAAAAGACTTGCTTTATTTGACTAATGTGCTATCATGCTAACATGTAAAAGCAAACAGGACAGACAACGTGAGGACAACATACGGAGGATGAGAAAAATGAAAAAGATGATCTGTATACTTCTGGCGCTGACGATGGTATTCGCCCTTTGCGCCTGCGGCCAGGCCGCCGCTCCGGCCCCTGCCGCGCCTGCCGAACCCGCCGCCGCGCCTGCCGAGCAGAAGACCTTCGTCATGGGCATCGACCCGGAGTATCCGCCCTTCAGTTATCTGGGCGACGACGGCAACTACACCGGCTTCGACGTCGAGATCTGCCAGGCGGTCTGCGATTATCTGGGCTGGAAGCTTGAGATCTTCGGCGTGAACTGGGATGAAAAGCTGGTCCAGCTCGATTCGATGGAATGCGACTGCGTCTGGTCCGGCATGACGATCCTCGACTCCATGAAGGAGGCCGGCTATGTGATCTCCGCGCCCTATTACGACAACACCCAGGTCCTGGTCGTGAAGGCGGACAGCGGCTTCGCCGCCTCGGCCGATCTGGCCGGCAAGGTCGTGGCGGTGCAGCTGGGCACCTCCGGCGAGGCGCTGCTGCAGGGCGATCTTGCCGATCTCGCGTCGAGCTTTTCTGACGTCGTGACCTGCAACAGCTTTTTGACCTGCTTTACCGAGCTGGCGGGCGGCGCCGTTGACGCCGTGTTCGTCGATATGCCCGTCGCGGCGAGCTATGTCGCCAAAAACGAGGGCTTCGCGATCATCGACGAGGATCTCGGCGCCGAGCAGTACGGGATCGCCTTCCGCTCCGGCGACGCCGAGCTCTGCGCGCAGGTGGAGGCGGCGATCCGGGCGCTCGTCGAGGACGGCACCTACGCCGCGATCGCGGCCAAGCCGGAGTATGCCGAGATCGTCAACAATCTGCTCTTCCTCAACGGCTGACGCTCGGCCGGAAGAAGAGGAGTCCGCGACCCGGGAGCGCATCCCCCCATGCGCTCTCGGGCGCTTACGCATTTTATAGAACGCTTGCGAGGTTTTCCGTATGTCCCTGATGACCATGATCGTCAAAATGAGCGAGGGTCTGGGCAAGACCTGCGCCATCTTTTTTCTGACGCTGCTTTTTTCTCTGCCGCTGGGCATGATCGTCGCGCTGCTCAGGATGAGCAGGATCAGGGTCGTCTCCGCCGTCACCCGCTTTTTCATCACGGTGCTGCGCGGGACCCCGCTGATGCTGCAGCTCCTCGCCGTCACCTACGGCCCGTACTATCTGTTCGGCACGGCGGTATCCCGCAACAAGCTGATCCCGGTCGTCGTCGCCTTTGCGATCAACTATGCGGCCTATTTCGCGGAGATCTACCGCGGCGGGATCGAGTCGATCGCGACCGGCCAGTATGAGGCGGCGGCGGTGCTGGGCTATTCGAAGATGCAGACCTTCATGCGCATTATTTTGCCGCAGGTGATCAAGCGCATCATGCCCAGCGTAACGAACGAGGTGGTCACGCTGGTCAAGGACACGTCGATCGCCTTTACCGTGTCGTATCAGGAAATGTTCACCATCGGCAAGCAGATCGCGAATTCTCAGACGAGTTTTGTACCCTTTGTCGTCGCGGGCGTGTTCTACTACGTCTTCAACGCGATCGTCGACTGGCTCATGGGCCGGATCGAGAAGAGACTGGATTACTATCAATGAGAGGGAAGAGAAAGATGGCAGACGAAAGGATCGAAGCCGCAAAGAGCGGCGAGTGCCCCATCCTCGGCATCCGCGCGCTCGAAAAATCCTTCGGCTCGCTCAGTGTGCTCAAGGATATCTCCCTCTCGGTCGAGCGGGGCAACGTCGTCTCCGTCATCGGGCCCTCCGGCTCGGGCAAATCAACGCTGCTGCGCTGCGCCTCTTTTCTGGAGACGGCCGACGGAGGGGATATCCTTTACGACGGGCAGTACGCGCTCAAGGACGGCGTCTATGCCTCCAGGGCGGAGCTGGGCCGCTTCCGCAGACGCTTCGGGCTCGTTTTCCAGAATTTTCAGCTTTTCCCGCACTACTCGGTGCTTCGTAACGTCTCCGAGCCGCCGACGCTCCAGGGTGAGGACAGAGAGGAAGCGCGCGAGAGAGCTGCGGAGCTTTTGAAAAAAATGGGCCTGGAAGGGAAGGAGAACGCCTATCCCTGCCAGCTCTCGGGCGGGCAGCAGCAGCGCGTCGCGATCGCGCGCGCCCTCGCGATGAGACCCGAGATCCTCTATTTCGACGAGCCGACCTCCGCTCTCGATCCCGAGCTCACGGGCGAGGTGCTCAAGGTCATCCGTCAGCTTGCGGAGGAGAAGATGACGATGGTGGTCGTCACGCACGAGATGCCCTTCGCCAAAGCGGTCAGCAACCGCGTGATCTTCATGGCCGGAGGCGTGATCGTCGAGCAGGGCGATCCGCAGCAGGTCTTCAACGACCCGCGGGAGGAGCGGACGCGCCAGTTCCTGCGGGTGTTCGAAAGAGGCTGAACATGGAAGAGAGAAGAAACGAAGCGCTGCGCTTCAGCCTGTTCGACCCGAGCGGGAACATCACCGCTCTGGTCGAAAGCCCCGTCGCTCAAGAGGAACAGAGCGCAGCCGCCGCCCGGATCATGGCGCGCTTCCCGCGCGTCGAGCAGGTCGGCTTTGTGCGCCTGCCTGCCGCTCCCGACGCGCCCGTCCGCCTGCGCATGGCGGGCGGGGAATTCTGCGGCAACGCCTCGATGAGCGCGGCCGCGCTTTTTCTTCTGCGCCGGGCCGTGCCGTGCGGCGCAAAGGAAACGGTGGAGCTGCAGGTCTCGGGTGTCTCGCGCGCGGTGGAGGTCCGTCTGAGAAGGGAGACGGAGGAGAGCTTCCTTGCCGCGGTGCGCATGCCGAACGCGCTGTCCGTCGCCGAAGTGGAGTTTTGCTTCGGCGCGATGCGCGGGAAGCTTCCCGTCGTGCGGATGGAGGGGATCGCCCACGCCGTCGTCACGGAGGACTCGGCCTTTTTCCGCCTTCTGTACAGCGTGGAAGGCGCCGCGGAGGCGGCGCGGTCTTTCTGCGTCTCGCTCGGCGCGGAGGCCTTCGGGCTGATGTTCCTCGAGAAGGCGGCGCCGAGGCCGCGCCTTACGCCGCTCGTTTTCGTCCCCGGCAGCGGCACGCTGTGCTGGGAAAGATCCTGCGCCAGCGGCAGCGCCGCCGTCGCGGCGGCGCTGGCCGAGAGAGCCGGAGCGCCCGTCTCCGTCGAGCTCGACGAGCCCGGCGGCGTCCTGTCCGCCGAGAGCGGCGGACTGCGCGGCGAGACCTGGCTCTCGGGCCGCACGCGGCTCACGGGAGAAAAAAGCGTTTGAACAGACGGACAAAAAAGCCTTTCAGCGGAAAGGCTTTTTTATGTTGACTAAAGCCCCATGAATAAGGTAAAATAACTCGGATAGAGTTCCGCATACACGGGGAGGACAATGATGAGGGAGCTTCGCTTCAAAAGCGCGGACGAGCTTGGACACGCCTATATCCTTCTCTCTCCCTCCGCGGAGGAGCGTGAGCAGACGGCGCAGACGCTGGCCGCCGCGGCGCTGTGCTCTTCCGGGGAAGCCGTCCCCTGCGGACGCTGCCGCGACTGCCGCAAGGTGCGCGAGGGCATCCATCCCGATCTGATCCGCGTCTCGCGTCTCGCCGACGACAAGGGAAAGAAAAAGCGCGAGATCACGATCGACCAGATCCGCGCCGTCGTCGCAGATTCGGTGGTGCTGCCCAACGAGGCCGAGCGCAAGGTCTATCTGATCGAGGACGCGGACACGATGAACGTCCCGGCCCAGAACGCCGCGCTCAAGCTGCTGGAGGAACCGCCCCGCGGCGTGATCTTCCTGCTCTGCGCCGCGAATGCGGAGACCCTGCTTGAAACCGTGCGCTCCCGCTGCGCCGAGCTCGTGTGCGGCGCGCGCGAGGAGGAGAGCGATCCGGAAAGCGAAAAGCTCGCCGCCGCCTTCGTCAAGTGCTGCGCGTCGGAAGACGAGGCCGCGCTTTTCCGCTGGTGCGCCGCGAACGAGAGCATGGACAACGCTTCTGCCGCCGCCTTCGTCACGGCCGTGATCGCGCTGCTGCGGGATATGCTCTGCAAAAGAAGAAGCTCGCTCTCAATGAGCGACAGGACCGTATACGATCTCGAAGCGCTGATGGAAAAATGCCTTTCGATGCTGCGGCTGAACGTCTCCGTCAAGCATGTGTTCGGGCTGCTCGCCGTCAGCGCCATCCAAAGATAAGAAGAGGATATACCATTGATCGAAGTAATCAGCATCAAATTCAAAAACAAAGGGAAGAGCTATTTCTTCTCCCCGAACGGACTGCAGGTCCGCAGCGGCGATCGCGTGATCGTGGAGACCTCGAAGGGCCTTGAGATCGCGGACTGCTGCCGCGGCAATCATATGGTGGAGGACACGGCCGTCGTACAGCCGCTGCGCGGCGTGGTCCGCATGGCCACGGCGGACGATCTGCGCGTGGCCGAGATCAACAAAAAGCGCGAGAAGGAGGCCTTCGGCATCTGCGAGAAAAAGATCGCGGAGCACGGCCTGGACATGAAGCTCGTCGACGTCGAGTGCAATTTCGAGGGGAACAAGACGACCTTCTTTTTCACCTCGAACGGCCGCGTCGACTTCCGCGAGCTGGTCAAGGATCTCGCGGGCATTTTCCGCAACCGCATCGAGCTGCGTCAGATCGGCGTGCGCGACGAGACGAAGATGCTCGGCGGCATCGGCATCTGCGGACGGCCATACTGCTGCAGCCAGTTTCTGGACGATTTCCAGCCCGTCTCGACCAAAATGGCCAAGGTGCAGTCGCTTTCGCTCAACCCCGCGAAGATCTCCGGGGCCTGCGGCCGTCTGATGTGCTGCCTGCGCTATGAGCAGGGAGCCTATGAGGATCTGGTCAAAAAGGTGCCCAAGCAGGGCGCTTTCGTCGAAACGATCGACGGCTACGGCACGGCGGTGCAGGTCAATCTGCTGCGGCAGACCGTCAAGGTGAAGCTCGACTCCGATACGGACGACAGCCTGCACGTATACAAGGCCAACGAGCTCTGCGCCGTCCCGGGCGGCAGGCCGAAGGACGGCGAGACGCCGCCCCACGTCCTGCACTATGTGCCCGAAGAGCCGGAGGAGGAAGAGATCCCCGCGCCCGAGACCTGGGAGCTTCCGACGCTGGTGGTGCCGGAGATCAAGGAGGATCCCCGCGCCGGAGAGGCTCCCGCGCGCGAGGGGAAAAGCCGCCGCGGCCGCCGCAGGAGAGGCGGCGAGAAGAAGGGTGACAAGGACGCGGAGAAGAAGCCCCGCGCGAGCGAGAAGAGCGAGAGCAGGGCGGCGGAGACGAAGAAGCCCGCGCAGACCGAGCGCGGGAAAAAGGCAACCGTCCGTCCCGTGAAGATCACGCCCAAGGGCGAAAAGCCCGCGCCCGCCGCCAAAGCCGGCGAGAGCGCGGAGACAAAGGAAAAACGCCCCGCGCGGCCCAACCGCCGCCGCCGTTCCCACGCCAGAGGCAAGGGCGGCTCCGCCGCAGAATGAGCGCGGGGGAGCGGAAGGCCCGAAATCGCCCGACTCCTGACGAAAACGGACGAAAGAGACGTCGAAGCGTGACGGACGGCATCGATTTTTCGGCGCGGAGGGCACAGTTGCTCTTGACGAATGCTTACAAAAGTTGTATGATAATCTTGTTTCCGAGTAACCGTTTTGTTCTTATTTGTCATTGAATGGGGGAAGTTCCATGAGCTTGATTCCTGAAGTCAAATGCCGCCGCTGCGGAGAACGTTTTTCCTCTCTGCGCAGCCGCTGCCCGAATTGCGGCACCCGCCGCGTCACGCAGAGCAGCCGCACGCCCGGCGCCACGCCCGGCACCGTCAGCGGGACGGCCTCGTACGAGCGCGCCGCCAGCAACACCAGGTGGCAGATGATCTTCGGACTGATCCTGGTCGTCGCGGTGATCCTTGCGGTCATTGTGATGGTCTCGACGAGTCTCAACGGCACGGACGTTTCCACCAAGCCCGGCAAGCCCAGCGCCTCCGCGCCCACTGTCGAGCCCGCTCAGCCCTCGGCCGAGCCGGTGCCCACGCCCACGCCGACCCCGCCTCCCACGGTCGAGGTTCTGCAGATCCGCTACAACGACGACGAACGTGTCGAGTTCACCATGTCCCCCGGTGAGATCGTCCCGATCAACGCCTACGTTTCGCCGCTGACCATCACCGACAAGGTCAAATGGAGCAGCGACGACAAGGACGAGGAGTACTTTACCATCACCGTGGACAAGGACGACGGCAACAAGATCAACATCGAGTGCCTGAAATACTCCGAGAAGCCGATCAAATTCTATGCCGAGATCTTCGGAAAGAAGGCTGAGTGCCTGATCCACTTCAGAAGGGCCTGATCCCCTATGCTTTCCGGCGGGGGCCGCGTATGCGGCCTCCGCTTTTTTTATTCCTTGCCTTATCGGGCAAAATATGCTTTAATCTATTATGAAAAAGTCCGCAGGATCTCCGCGAGGGGAGAGCCTTTTATGCTTTTTTTGGAGGTGATCGAATGGAGCACGCCTCAAACGTCCTCTTTCGCATCGGCCCGCTGGAGGTGACGAGCGCCGTCACGACCATGTGGGCGATCATCGCGGTGCTGACGCTGCTTTCCTGGCTGGCCACGCGCCGTCTCAGAGAGGTGCCCGGGCCGCTGCAGAGCGCGGCTGAGATCGCGATCGAAAGGCTGCGCGGCTATTACGAGGGCCTGCTCGGGAAAAAGAACGCGCGGAAGTACTTCCCGGTCTTCGCCACCTTTTTCATCTTTATCATCATCTGCAACTATTCCGGGCTGCTGCCCGGCGCGGGACACCTGAAGGGCTTCGCGCTCCCGACGGCAAGCCTGTCGGTCACGGCGGGCCTGGCGATCGTCGCGTTCTTCACGACGCACGTCATCGGCGTGCGCGAGCGGGGTCTGAAGGACTATCTGACCAGTTTTGCCCAGCCGCTGTATCTGTGCGTCCTGATACTGCCGCTGAATCTGATCGAGCAGTTCATCCGCCCCGCCTCGCTGGCGCTGCGACTTTACGGCAACATGTACGGCGAAGAGACCGTGACGGAGAATCTCTACAAGATATTCCCGATCGCGGTGCCGCTGATCATGAACGTACTCAGCCTGCTGTTCTGTCTGCTTCAGGCCTTGGTGTTTACGATGCTGCTTTCAATCTATGTGTCGGAAGCTGTGGAAGAAGAATAACAAACCAAAGAAATTTAGGAGGAATACATTATGGCATCCGGAACTATTGCACTCGCCGCCGCGCTCGCGCTCGCCGTCACCGCCTTGGCGACCGCCATCGCCCAGGGACTCACTGCCTCGAAGGCGATGGACGCCATCGCTCGTCAGCCCGAGGCCGCCGGCAACATCCGCGGCGCGCTCGTCATCTCGCTGGCGCTGATGGAAGCGCTGACGATCTACGGCATGCTCGTGGCGTTCATGCTGATCGGCAAGATTTAAAGCAAACGCAGATCCATTTTGGAGGAAGCCTGAGAGATGTTGAGCATCAACATATCGGAACTGATCTGGACCATCGTCAACTTCTTCCTGCTGTATTTTCTGCTTAAGCGATTCCTGTATACGCCGATCGTGCGTTTTCTCGACGCGAGGCAGGCGCGGCTTGACGAGGCCTTGAAAAAAAAGGCCGAGGCCGACGCCGCCGCGGCGGAGAACGAAAAGGAGATCGAGGTGCAGAAGGCCCTTCGACGCACCGAGGCGGCGGAGCTTCTGGCCGAGGCACAGCGCGGCGACGCCGAGCGCAGCCGTCAGGCCCTTGCAGAGGCGAAAGAGAAAGCGGCGCGCGCTCTTGAGGACGCGAACGCGGCTCTCAGCTCCGAGCAGGAGCGGGAGCGCGCCGCGCTTGACGCCGAGGCGCCGGAGCTGGCCGCCATGCTGGCCGAGCGGCTCTTGGGCGGGGAAAAATGAAGCAGATCATGGCAGCTGACAGCGGGAAGGAGATGAGAGGGACATGAGCGGTTGGAATATCGTCTACGGACTGATCAATTTTGCGATCCTGGCCGCCGCGCTCTATTTCATCGGCCGAAAGATCGTGAGCAAGGGATACCGCGATCACCGCGAAAAAGTGGAAAAGACGCTCTCGCAGACCGAAGAGACCGCGAGAGAGGCGCAGGGGCTTCTTGCCGCCATCCCGGAGGTGAAGGCCGAGGGCGCGCGTGCCTGCGGCGAGATCCTCGAGACAGCCAGAGCCGCGGCCGAGGAGAACAGCCGCCTGGCGCGGGAAAAGGACGCGGCGATGGCGGCGCGCTTTGCCGCGGATAACGACAGATCACTTGAGCTGACGCGCGCGGGTCTGCGCCGCACGCTCGGCGGAGAGACGGCGGAGAGCATCTCCGACGCGGCCGCCGCGCTGATGGCACAGGAGCGCTTCGCCCCCAGACGTGCGGCGCTGTGCGAGAAGCAGATCGATGGCTTCGTCAAGAGCTACCGCCCCTATCCCGGCGAACTGGAGGCTTTTGCCGAGAAGGGCGAGGCGCGGATCACCGTCCGCTTTGCCGAAAAAGCGGACGACAGCGCGGTCGAGCGCATCGAGCGCGCGGTCTGCGACGGCATTCGCCGCACCTGCGGCAGAGAGATCCCGACAAAGCTGAACGTCGTTGTCGATCCGGCTCTGATCGGCGGCGTGAAGATCGAGATCGGCGATACCGTCTTCGACGGAAGTCTCGCCGGTCAGCTTCGCCGCGCGAAAGATACGCTCGCCGCGCCCGATGAGGGCGACTTTTCCGAGAAAATAAAAGAAAATATTGCACGCTTCGAGGGCGGGATGAGGGTCTATCAGATCGGCCATGTCGCCTCGCTTTCCGACGGGATCTGCAACGTCACGGGCCTTTCGGACGTCATGGCCGGCGAGATGCTTGCCTTTCCCGGCGCGCTGCGCGGCATGGTCATGGACCTGCGCGAGGGCAGCGTCGGCGTAGCGCTGCTGGGCAATTATGACGAGCTGCGCGAGGGCGACGTGGTGCTGCGCACCCGCCGCGTGATGGAGGTGCCCGTGGGCGAGGCCCTGCTGGGCCGTGTTGTGGACACGCTCGGCCGCCCGGTGGACGGGCTGGGCGAAATCCGCACGCGGGAGAGCCGTCCGGTCGAGAGCCCGGCCCCCGGCGTGATCCAGCGCCGCCCGGTCTCCGTGCCGATGATGACGGGCATCAAGGCTATCGACGCGCTGATCCCCATCGGCCGCGGACAGCGCGAGCTGATCATCGGAGGCCGCCAGACGGGCAAGACCGCCATCGCGGTCGACGCGATCATCAACCAGCGCGGCAAGGACATGATCTGCATCTACGTCGCCGTCGGCCAGAAGGAGTCCACCGTGGCCTCCGTGGTCGAGCGGCTGAGGAAGCACGGAGCGATGGATTATACGATCGTCGTGTGCGCCAACGCCTCCGAGCCTGCGCCCATGCTGTACATCGCGCCCTATGCCGGCGCGGCGATGGGCGAGTACTTCATGTACAAGGGCCGCGACGTGCTGATCATATACGACGATCTGACCAAGCAGGCGGTGGCCTACCGCGAGATCTCGCTGCTGCTGCACCGTCCGCCCGGACGCGAGGCCTATCCCGGCGACGTGTTCTATCTGCACTCGCGTCTGCTCGAGCGCGCCGCGCGCCTGAACGAGGAAGCGGGAGGCGGCAGCATGACCGCGCTGCCTATCATCGAAACACAGGCGGGCGATATCGCCGCCTATATCCCGACGAACGTGATCTCGATCACCGACGGGCAGATCTTTCTGGAGACCGATCTGTTCAACTCCGGCGTGCGGCCGGCCGTCAACGTGGGACTGTCCGTCTCGCGCGTCGGCGGAGCGGCGCAGCTGGGCGCGATGAAGCAGGTCGCGGGCCGCCTGCGCATGGATCTGGCGCAGTATCGCGAGCTGGCCGCCTTTTCGCAGTTCGGATCGGATCTCGACAAGGCCACGCGCGCGACGCTGCACCGCGGCGACCGCATGACCGAGCTTTTGAAGCAGGGCCAGTACGCGCCCATGAGCGCGGCGGATCAGGTCATCTCCCTGTACGCCGGCGGCGCGGGCTTCTTCGACGGCGTGGAGCTGCGCGACGTCGCGCGCTTCGAGGAGGAGCTGATCGGCTTCGTCCACGCGCGTATCCCCGACTTCGGCAAGTGGGTGGAGTCCGGCAAAAAGCTGGACGAGGAGCAGCTCGGGCGGCTCAGGACCGCCGCGGCGGAATTCGCCGGACAGTTCCGATAAACCCGGCGCTTCCCATATGGCCTTCCGGAAGGGAAGGCGCCGGCCGAAAGGCCGACAGACAGATTTTTTCCCGCAGCCGAAGACGACGGAAGGGAGGATGGAGCCATGGCCAACGTTCGGTCTATCCGGACGCATATCAAAAGCGTCGAGAGCACGCGCAAGATCACCAAGTCGATGAAGATGGTCTCCGCGGCGAAGCTCAAGCGCACGCAGCAGGCCATGAACGCCCTCCGTCCCTATGCGGAGGCCGCGGCGCAGCTTCTTTCGCGCATCGCGGCTTCCCGCGCGGTGCAGGAAAACCCCTTCGTGAAAAAGCGCGAGGTCAGGCGCGTGCTTTACGTGCTGTTCGTGGGCAACCGCGGTCTCTGCGGCGTGTACAACACGGCGCTGCTGAAATATCTCGCCGCTCTCTGCGAGCGGGAGGAGAGAGACTGCTCCGTGCTTGTCTGCGGCCGCTGGGGCCGCGATCTGCTGGCCGCCTCCGCGCTGCCTGTCACGGAGACGGTAGACACGATCAGCGACGCCCCGACGAAGGCCGAGGCCGAGGCCCTGGCGGAAAAGCTCAAGACGCTTTACCTCGCCGGCGAGGCGGACGAGATCGTGCTGGTGTACGAGCGCTACTGCTCCGTCCTCCGGCAGGAGCCGGAGACGCTGCGCCTGCTCCCGCTCGAGCCGGCGCCGGCGGAGGAGGACCTTCAGCCCATCCTCGAGCCGGACGAAAAGACGCTCGCGGACGAGCTGGTAAGGCTGAACATCCTCAGCACGGTCTGCGCCGTGCTGCTCGAGGCCCGGACCGGCGAGCACTCGGCCCGCATGACGGCCATGACCGCCGCCGCAGACAATACCGAGCAGCTGCTCGAAAAGCTCAATCTGGAGCTCAACCACGCGCGCCAGAGCGCGATCACCAAGGAGATCACCGAGATCGTCGGCGGCGCGAACGCGCTGAAGGACAGCAAGGAGGGCAAACGTGCATAAGGGGGAAGTCAGAAACGTGATCGGCCCCGTGGTCGATATCCGTTTCGCTCCGGACGAGCTGCCGGAGCTGTATAACGCCATCGAGATCCGCCTGAAGGACCGCACCGTCGTACTCGAGACCGTCCAGCAGACGGGCGGCGGCGTGGCGCGCTGCATCGCGCTGTCCGCCACCGACGGCATCTCCCGCGGCATGGAGGCCTGGAACACCGGAGCGCCGATCACGATGCCCGTGGGCGAGGCCACGCTCGGGCGCATG
>JAEEGL011422685.1_pt1 | contig 13386 bp, 14 predicted proteins | sample 9134231 | NCBI WGS metagenome assembly JAEEGL01 (sample SAMN16246548, study PRJNA631951) | gut metagenome | biome: gut microbiome; feature: rumen; material: fiber-attached | host: Bos | place: Iran: Karaj | collected 2018-10 | reverse complement strand
CTATTAATTTTGTTATTATCTTTATTTGTTAGAAATGGTTTTAACCAAGAGTTTATTTTTGTTCAAGATGAAATAAAAGTATTTAAAGAAGTATCGATACCAAAAGAAGAAAGTCTACCAGTTTTAGCAACATATAATGGTAATATTACAGCATACGGACCAGATTGTATTGGGTGTTCTGGAAGAACTGCAAGTGGATATAATGTGAAAAATACTATATATTATGAAGATAAAGAATATGGGAAAGTGAGAATTGTGGCAGCGGATAAAAAACTTCCTTTTGGAACAATTGTTCGAATTAGTGATTTGAAAATATTTAATGAACCAATTATTGCAATTGTTTTAGATCGTGGTAGTGCAATAGGTTTTGATAAAAATGTTTATTTTGATTTATTGTATCGAAGTGAAAGTGAGACGAATTCATTTGGTAAAAGAAAAGCTACTTTCGAAATATTAAGAAGAGGATATTGATGTAAAAAGTGATTACTATTAAAATCACAAAATGGTATAATACATACACTAAAATAAAAAAATGTTGACAAATTATGTCAAGTGTGTTATAATATTATAGCGAAATGGATAAGAGGGTATTTCCATTGAGTATAGGGGTGGTTTTGATGAAACAAAATTATATCTTTGAATATCAAAATGAAAATGAGTTTCGTAAGATTGAAAGATCAGTAAGAAAGTATAACATGCTTGCTTATAAGAAATTAACTTTTGACTATTATCCTCAAATTAAAAGTGGTGATTTTTTAGGAAAATTAGTTTCTGAAGAAGATGATGCTAGTGGTAATGGTAAGATTAAGTCATATGATTTAGTTTTACCAACCGATGACATGTTTGTTAAAGTACATGGTCAAATGGTTTTACATTATTCTGTTTATCCAAATAAAAATATTATTCTATTAACTAATATTACTTGTGATGATAATATTTTAGAGGAAGGACATCGTACGGAACTTAAAGCCTATAAAGGTGTTATGATTTCAAAAGATAATCCAGAAAAGGATATGTTCAAAATTAACTTATTGAACATGTTACAAAAATAAGAATACTTTATAAAAGTATTTTTATTTTGTTTTTAGATAGTATTTGAGATTATCTGTTATAATAATTATGGAATATAATTAAATCGTTAAAGAAGTATGACAGTTATTATTAAATACTAAATATCTCATTTAATTAAATTGTCTTTATTATATAATGCTTCTTTATATAAGATGTATTTTCACTTACTACAATTTCCTATAATTATTTTATTTCATTAAAATATTTGAATAACACTTGATTTTTAATTACAATTTATGCTATTATATTTTGGTAAATGTTTTTGGACCCTTAGCTCAGTTGGTTAGAGCAATCGGCTCATAACCGATCGGTCAAAGGTTCGAGTCCTTTAGGGTCCACCATTTATTTTTGCGGGTATGGCGGAATTGGCAGACGCGCTGGTCTTAGGAACCAGTTCTTCGGAGTGCAGGTTCAACTCCTGTTACCCGCACCAACGTTGTGGATGAACAGCCATTATGGCTGTTTTTTATTTATGAAAATTACTTTTTTGTAATAGTTTGTCTTTAGAATTATTCGTAAATACAGTCCTTGTGACTGTTTTTTTGTCAATAATAGTTCCATTTGTTGTTTGATATTATCGTTATTATGATAGATTTACCGATGCATATTATATTGATGGAGCAACAGTTGATGTTTTAAACTATTATTATTTAACTATTATATTTCATGAATTAGCACATACAAGACAGCATTATTTAACATGTTCTAAGTATGATAGTTTAGAGAAAAAATATTCTTATTATTTTTTATGTTATCGAAAAATCGTAAAATTTATAATAAAAATTCTGCCAATTTGTTATAAGCCCTGCAGAACAAATTATTGATTAAATTGATGAAGATAGTTTAGAAATAATTAATATGGATTTAGATAAATATCGTAAATTAATTAATCCTAAAAAAAACTTTATATAAGAAAGTTATGCCTGCTAATAATTTATTTAGAATATGCTTATATAAATTTATTAATTGACAAATTAAGTGTAGATAAAAATATGAATACTATAAAAAAATTCAAAAACATATATAAAAATATGAATACTATAAAAAAATTCAAAAACATATATAAAAATAAAAAAAGAGTAATTGTTTTGCTAAAAATGTGGTATAGTTATATATGTCTAACAATATCTTATAAAGAAGGTGAAACATGAAATTGTTAAAAAAAATTGTTTATTTTTTTGAACGAAAAATTCATAAAAATGAACCATGGTTAGAGTATTATTCACGTGAAAATAGAAAAATTCAATTCACTAATAAATCAATTTATGAATTTATGAAAGATGGTGTTGGTAATGATCTTGCCTATTTTGCCTTGAATTATTTTGAAAATAGGATTACTTATGATGAATTATTAAAAAAAATTGATGTTACATCTAGAGGACTTCGAGAGTATGGAGTAAAAAAAGGCGACATTGTAACGATATGTATGCCTAATATGCCAGAGGCAATTTATGTCTTCTATGCATGTAATAAAATAGGAGCTGTAGCTGATATTATTCATCCATTGTCTAGCAGTGAACAAATAAAATATTTTTTGAATGAGTCTAAATCTAATTACTTGTTTTTAGTTGATTTTAATTACGAAAAAGTTTGTGATATTATTCCTAAAACGTTAATTCATAAAGTTATATTGGTATCACCTAGTACTAGTATGCCGAGAATGCTTTCGATTGGATATCGATTAACAAGAGGGGCTAAGGTAGTAAGACCGGAAAAAGATGAAAAAGAATATTTGACATGGAAAGATTTTTATCAAATTGGCTTAGCATCTAGTAATGATTTTGAGGCAAAGGTTCATAAAGATGATTTGGCTTTAATTTTACATAGTGGTGGAACAACTGGAACACCAAAAGGAATAATGATATCTAATTATAGTTTTAACGCAATAGCACAACAGGGTGCTGTTAATGTTATTGACGTAAGACCAAAAGATAAAATTGTGACTATTTTACCAATTTTTCATGGCTTTGGATTAGGAATTTGTGTCCATACTCCACTTTGCTTACGTGTAGAGGTTATTTTAATGCCAGAATATGATGCTAATAGGTTTTATAAAATATGGAAAAACGATAAGCCACATGTTATTCTTGGAGTTCCGACCCTATGGGAAGGAATGATGTCTAATAAGAAATTTAATAAAGTAGATATGAGTCAATTAAAATACATTGTTAGTGGGGGAGACTATTTAAGGATAAAAGATGAAGTTCGAATAAACAATTTCTTGCATCAACATGGGGCTAAAGTTGATATTTGTAAAGGTTATGGAATGACGGAATCAGTAGCAGCAACTTGTTATACTTTTCCAGGTGTTAATGAGCCTGGTAGTATTGGTATTCCAATGGTTGGAAATGTTTTTAAGATATGTAAGCCTAATTCAGATGAAGAGCTTCCTATTGGTGAAGAAGGGGAGATATGCGTTAATGGACCAACACTCATGATGGGATATTTAAATAATTTGAAAGAAACAAAAAATATTATTAGAAAGCATAGTGATGGAAAGAAATGGTTACATACTGGTGATTTAGGTTATATTTCACCAAATGGAATAGTATATTATACCCAAAGGCTTAAAAGAATGATTGTGGTATCTGGCTTTAATGTTTATCCCGCTAATATTGAAGAGGTTATCAATAAGCATCCTGGAGTTGATAAGGTATGTGTTGTTGGTATACCACATCCTTACAAAATGCATGTGCCTAAGGCTATTATTGTATTAAAAAAGGATTATGAAGAAAAAAAAGTTTTAGAAGATTTAAAAGAATTATGTATCAAAGAATTATCTGTATATTCACAACCAAAAGAGTATGAATTTCGAGATTCACTACCTAAAACTTTATATGGAAAAATTGACTATAAATCTTTAGAAAAAGATGAAGAAGAAAACTAGGAAGAGAGATCACTCTCTTTTTTTGTAAAGTAACTTAACAAAATATTATCTTTGTGCTATTATAACATCGGAGGAAAGTTATGGCCAAAAAAAAGAAAGAAGAGCTATTAGTTATTGATACTCAAGACAATAATATTTTATTAGATGACAAATTTGACAAAAATGCTATTATTAATGAATTAAAAGAATATGTTGATGAAAGGGTAAATGATGTTTTTTTAGATGAGCTTGAAAGAGCTAATAAGAAATTAATTCGTGAAAAAAATAAAAAAATATTTTGGAAGAATGTTATTATTATTTTACTATTGTTAATTATTGGCTTTTTATTATATTTATTGTATTCGAATGATTATTTTGATCGTTTCTTTAATAAGAATTCTGAGATAGAAGAAAAAGAACAAAAAGATGATAAAAACACGGAAGAGAAAAAGGAAGAGGATAAAGAAGATAAAAAAGACAACGAGGAAGAAAAAAAGGAAGAGAAAAAAGAGCCAACTCAAGAAGAATTGAAAAAAGAATACGAGCATCTTTTAGATAATTATTATGTTACGGATAACTCTATATACCTAAGTGATTTTTATAGTGGTAAATTAACTAAAGAAATGATGATGTATATGACTTTAAATTCTTTTGATTTTTCAAGTTTTTCAAAGGAAGAAGATTATAATATAATTAAAGAGTCAACGTTTAAAATAATGTTTGAAAAATTATTTAATGAAGAATATATTTCAGGAAGTTTTAATTATGATGAAAATAAAGTACGTTATGTTAAACAAATGGAATCATATATGACAGAAGCAATTTTAGTAAGAGAAGAAAGTAATATTAAAAGAGAAATTAAAGATATTAAAGTTGATGGTGATGAAGTAATTATTACTACCGTTGAAGGTATTGTAAAAGATAATCAATTACGTAATATTATTTCTAATGAATTAATATCTGATTATATTGATGGATCTTTACTTAAAAATGAAGATAAGCTTAATACGGTTGTTTATTCATTTAAATATGGTAAATTAATTGGTTTAACTAAATAAAGCAAATATTGATTTGCTTTTTTTTATGTGGTAAAATTACTATTAGTGGGTGTGTGATGATAAAAAAAACTAATAAGAAAGCCAATAAAAAAAGTACTAATAAGAAAGCTAATAGAAAAGTTACAAAAAAATATTATTATTTATATAAAGTTAATACTTATTTATTAAATGGTTTTTCTCTAATTATAATTGCATTATGCTGTTATTTATTCTATTTAATTTATGGTAATAATTCATTGATGGTATTAAATGATAGTATGAATTTTGTTATAATCTTTTATCTACCATATTTTATTTTACATGAGTTATTACATAGTCTAGCTTATGTTATTTATGGTGCAGATTTTAATAATATTACTTATGGTGTTCATTTAGAAAAAGGAATATTATGTTGTCTTTGTAAACAAAGAATTAATAAAAGAAATGTTTTACATTCTCTTCTTTATCCATTTGTAATTATTGGTATTGCAACTTTGATTATTGGTATATTAGCAAATTGTCCAGTATTAGTTATTTTATCTTTAATTAATATTTCTGGATGTAGTGGTGATTTATTAATGTTTTATCATTTATCAAAGCTAAATGATTTTGAATTTTCAGAGTATAATAATCCAATTGCCTTTGCCTTATATACTAAAAATGATTTTAGTAAATTAAAAATGTTTGGTCTTGAATATGTTGAAAGAAAGTGGAGACTAGAGAGAAATGATCTAAGAAAAGTAGTTATTAGTAAGCCAAGTATTATTATGTTAGTTATCTTTTATATCTTTGCATTGCTTACTATATTTATTTAGTTTATTGGAAAGAAGTGTTAGAAGTGAAAAAAATGAAGATTATATTATTGGGAATACTTGGCATTTTAACTTTAGCTGCTAGTTTATTCTTTTTAGAAGAAAGTTATACAGAAGCTTTTCTACATGGTGGTGGTAGTATTAATACTACTGTAAAAGAAGCGTATCATGACTTGGGTTTTGATTTATACCATAATAATAAATTAATTTCTAAAGAGAATTATACTTATACTACTCATAATAATGTTGATACCAATGAATTAGGTGAATATACTGTAACATATGATATTAGTTATCATTTAAGAAAATTTCATTTAGAAAGAAAAATACATGTTGTTGATGATATTAAACCAGTGATAGTTGCTAATTTAGACAAAATTGAGCGTGATTTTTGTACTAAGAAGGATAAAAGTAAGCTAACTTATGAAGCAGTCGATAATTATGATGGTACTTTAACTGATAAAGTGATGAAAGAGGAAAAAGATAATGATATTGTTCTTACAGTAACTGATGTAGCAGGAAATACTGGAATTCTTAATATTCCAATTGATTATGGAAAAAAGCCTAGTAATGTAATTAAGTTAAATGGTGGTTCAACAGTTTATGTTAAATTAAATGGTTCGTATAAAGAACAAGGAGCAGGGTATTATGATGGCTGTGGTAAAAAAATAGATGATAAAGTTAAGATTAGTGGCTCAGTTAATACTAAAAAAACTGGTAATTATACAATAACTTATACTACAAATGATGGGGCTACAAAAAAGCGTAAAGTAGTGGTTTATAAGGAAAGTCAATCAGTTATTAGTGGAAGTGGTAATGGAAAAGTTCTTTATTTAACTTTTGATGATGGACCAGGTAAATATACACAGAAGATATTAAATACTTTAGCTAAATATAATGTTAAAGCTACATTTTTTGTAACTAATCAATTTCCAGGTTATGTTCATTTAATTAAAAATGAATATAATGCTGGCCATGCAATAGCAGTTCACTCATATACACATAACTATAATATCTATAAGAGTGTAGATGCTTATGTAAAGGATTTTAACAAGATGAATGATTTGATAGCTAAGTATACTGGATCAAAATCAAGGATATTTCGTTTCCCTGGTGGATCTAGTAATACGGTAAGTCGTAATTATGCTAAAGGTGTAGTTAAGAAAATAGCTAATAAAATGACTAGTGATGGTTATAAATATTTCGATTGGGATGTCTCTAGTGGAGATGCAGCTGGAGCTGGAAGGAGTAAAATATATAGTAATGTAGTTAATGGGGCAAAGAGTTGCAAAACATGTATTATTTTAATGCATGATATTAAGGCAACTACAGCTAATGAATTAGATAATATTTTAAAAACATTAACTTCAAAAGGATATCGTTTTGGTACTCTTAGTTCATCAAGTCCAACAGTTCATCATAAAATAGCTAATTAAGGAAGATAAAACTTCCTTTTTTTGATATAATAAAAGAAGGTGGGATTATGGAAAAAGTATATGCCTGTATTGATTTAAAAAGTTTTTATGCGTCCGTTGAATGTGCTGAAAGAAAACTAAATCCACTTACCACTAACTTAGTTGTTGCGGATATATCACGGACAGAGAAGACTATTTGTTTAGCAGTAAGTCCTAGTTTAAAAAAATATGGTTTAAAGGGAAGAGCTAGATTATATGAGGTTATTAGTAAAATTGATGAAATTAATAAGGAAAGAAAAAGAAACAATAAAAAAGACTTTATTTCTAGATCATTTAATGATAACATCATTAAAACTAATCCACTAGTCGAAGTAGACTATATTATAGCTAAACCAAGAATGAGTTTATATATAAAATATAGTAGTGAAATATATCAAGTGTATTTATCATTTTTATCTAAAGATGATATTTATGTCTATTCCATTGATGAAATATTTTGTGATCTAACTAACTATTTAAACCTATATCAAATGACACCAGAAGAGTTAGTTAGTAAAATGATTACAGCGGTATACAAAAAAACAGGGATAACGGCTACGGGTGGAATTGGAAATAATCTTTACTTAGCTAAAGTAGCTATGGATATCATGGCAAAGCATGTAAAACCTAATAGTAATGGCGTTAGAATAGCAAGTCTTGATACAAAAAAATATCGAAAATTATTATGGAATCATCAACCATTAACTGATTTTTGGAGAGTTGGTCAAGGTTATATTAAAACCCTTCAAGAAAATAAAATATATACAATGGGTGATATTTGTTTAACATCAATTAAAGATGAAGATAAGTTATTTAAATTGTTTGGCATTAATGCAGAACTTTTGATTGATCATGCCTGGGGATTTGAACCATGCACATTAAGTGATGTTAAAAATTATGAGCCAGATAATAATTCTTTGTCATCTGCTCAAGTGTTACATGAGGCCTATGATAAGAGTAAAGCACGAATTATTGCTAGGGAAATGGTCTATAATTTAACTCTTCAAATGATTAGTAAGAATTATGTTACGAATGCAATTATGTTAACTATTGGTTATGATGTAGATAATTTAAATAATGGTTATATAGGGATTATAAAAAAAGATTATTATGGTCGAAATATTCCTAAGGAAGCTCATAGTAGTAGAAAGATTAATCATTTTACGTCATCTAATAGAGTAATTGAAGAAACTACTATATCATTATTTAATGAAATAACTGATAATAAATTAACTATTCGAAGAATTGGAATAGCTTTTCTTAATTTAAAAAAGAAAGATGAAGTTGATAATTTAAAAACTAATATTCAATTAGATTTATTTAATCATCAAGCAATAGATTTAGAGAAAGAAAAGAAAGATGAAGATGTTCAAAAAGCTGTTTTAAGGATAAAGAATAAGTATGGTAAGAATGCTTTGCTTCGGGGAATTGATTTATTAGATGGTGCAACTACAATCGAAAGAAACAATGAAATAGGAGGCCATAAAGCATGAGTAAATATGATGAAATACTTGATTATAAGTATGTTATGAAGCATGATAGAATGCCTTTAAATAAGCGTGCTTTTCAATTTGCACCATTTAGTGCATTAACTGGTTATAGTGAAGCAATTAAAGAAAAAGGAAGAGAAACTATTAATAAAAAAATAATCTCTGATGAAACTAAAGAATTATTAGATTATAAATTAAAAATAATTAATGACCATAAAAATAATCATCCACGAATTACCATTACCTATTTTATAAATGATTCTATGAAAGAAGGGGGAAGATATCAAAAAATAACTGATTATTTAAAAAAAATTGATTTTAATGAGAAAATTGTTATTTTAGAAAATAAGACAAAAATAAAAATTGATAATATAATTAATATTGATAGCTTAGATATTGATTTGAATGATTTTTTATCATAAAATATGATATAATGTAATAGAAGTGTTTGAGGTGGGAAATGGATGCTATAAAAGTTGGCAATTTTATTAAAGATTTACGAATAAAAAATAATTTAACACAAAAAGCTTTTGGAGATAAATATAAAGTTACATATCAAGCAGTTAGTAAATGGGAAAGAGGCATTAATATTCCGGATATATCATTACTGCGTGAAATGAGTAAAGATTTTAATGTTTCTTTAGAAAGTATCTTAGATGGTGAAATTAAAGAACAAGGAACTAGTGATTTAAATAATAAAAAGCTAATTTACCCATATGTGATTGGTGTTATTGGAACTCTTTTTATTGTTACATTATTGATACTATTATTTATTAATAATAACTCTAAAGATAGTTTTACATTTAAGACTCTATCAGCTAATTGTAAAGAATTTAAAGTTACAGGAGCTATAGCTTATGATAGTAAAAAATCATCTATTAACATTTCAAACATTGATTATTGTGGTGGTGATGATAATACCGTTTATGATAATATTTCTTGTGAATTATATGAAGAAGAAAATAATAGTAAAGCTTTAATTTCCAAATGTAATAAAGAAGGACATAAAGAAAAACTAGAAGATTATTTAAAGAATGTGGAAGTTCATGTTGATGACTATGAGCAAAAATGTAAGAGCTATACACATAATAACATTTATTTAGAAATAAAAGCTGAACTTGAAAATAAAACCACAATTTATAAAATTGATTTAGATTTAAATAATAATTGTGAAATTAAGGAGGGAAAATGAAAATAATCGAGATTAATGAAGAAAATTTTAAAAAGGAAACTTTAGAAGGAAAAGTATTAGTTGACTTTAATGCTACTTGGTGTGGTCCATGTCGTATACTAAAACCAATTTTAGAGGAGTTTAGCCAAACAACTTCAGTTAAAGTATGCAGTGTTGATGTTGATGCTAATGAAAATTTAGCTAGAGAATATAATATTTACTCTATTCCATGTTTAATATTATTAGAAAATGGTCAAGAAATTAAGAGAAATGTAGGATTAATATCTCTTGATGAAATTAAAAATTTTGTTGGTGAATAGTATGTTTGATGCAATAATTATTGGAGCAGGACCAGCAGGACTAACATCAGCAATTTATTTAAAAAGGGCTAATAAAAATGTTATAGTTTTTGATGGTAAAGGTTTTGGAGGAGCTATAATTAATACTAATAAAATTGATAATTACCCAGGATGCTTTAATATTACGGGCTTTGATTTTGCCAATAATTTATATCAACAAGCTAAAGAATTAGGTGCTATTATTAAAACGGAAGAAGTTATTGAAGTAACTAATGGTAAACTAAAAACAGTTGTTACTAATAAAGGTAGATATACTGCTTCTGTTATTATTATTGCAACTGGTTGTGAAACTAGAAAACTTGGGATAGAAGATAAGTTTATTGGTCGAGGTGTCTCATATTGTGCTATGTGTGATGGGGCATTTTATAAAGAGAAGATAGTAGCTGTTGTTGGTGGTGGTAATAGTGCTATTGATGATACTATTTATCTTGCTGATATAGCTAAAAAAGTTTATTTAATTCATCGAAGAGATGAGTTTAGAGCTGATAAAAAGTCTTTAGATCTATTAAAAAAGAAAAATAATATTAAATATATTTTGAATAGCAATATTATAAAAATAAATGGGGAAGATACAATTAAAAGCATTGAAGTAAATACTAAAGATAAAGAAAATAAAGTATTTAGCATTGATGGATTATTTATAGCTATTGGTGGTATTCCAGCTACCAAATTATTTCAAAATATCCTTAATTTAACTAAAGATGGCTATATTAAAAGTACTAACTGTCATACAAATAAACGTGGGATATTTGTAGCCGGTGATGTTAGGGAAAAAGAAGTAAGACAACTTGTTACTGCTACAAGTGATGGAGCAATTGCAGCTATTGAAGCAATTAAATATTTAAATAAATAGGAGTTATTATGTTAGATTACTACAAAAGCTTGTTAAGTATTAATAAAATACCAGCTTTTCTTAAGAAATATTTTGCTTGTGATAGCCTTACGAGGCTAAGAAAAGTTGGTTATTTTTGTGGTATGGATTATGCTTCTAAGGAAATATATGATTTTAGAGAATACATTTCTAGATATGATCATTCACTAACTGTAGCCTTATTGGTATATAAATTAACTAAAGACAAACTGTCAACATTACAAGGACTATTTCATGATATAGGTACTCCTGTTTTTTCTCATGTTATCGATTATATGAATCAAGATTATGAAGAACAAGAAAGTACTGAAAAATATACTGAGAAGGTAATTTATAGTGATAGATATTTGCTAGAATGTTTAGCAAACGATAATATAAATCCTCAAGATATAGTTAATTTTAAAAAAAGTAGTGTTGTAGATAATAAACGACCTAAATTATGTGCTGATAGACTGGATGGAGTTATACTTACTGGAATTGGTTGGACTAAAAATATTAGTGAAGAAGATATTAAGAATATAGTAAATAGTTTATTACTTTATCGTAATGAAGATGATGAATTAGAAATTGGTTTTGATAGTATAATTATTGCCAATAAAGTATTAGAAATTAGTAAATCAATTGATAAAGAATGTCATTCTAATGAAGACAATTATATTATGAATTTATTAGCTAATATAACTAAGTTTGGAATTGATAGTGACTATTTTACTTATGAAGATTTATTTAAATATAATGAAGAAGAGATTATGAATATATTAGATCACTGTAATAACAAAGAGTTAAATGCATTACTATATAAATTTAAAAATATTAAAATATTTGAGATTCCAACTATAAAACTAGATAAAATAAAAATAAGAACATTACATCCAGTTGTTAATGGGGAAAGAATTAAATAATATGAAAGATAAAAAAGAATTAATAAGAAAAATTAAATTTACGTTGTTTTCAATATCAGCCGGTATTATTGAAATAGGTATTTTTACTTTATTAGAAAAGCTTACTAGTTTTAATTATTGGGCTTGTTATTTACCAGCACTTATTGCATCAGTTATTTGGAATTTTACTTTAAATCGTGAGTATACCTTTAAATCTACTGTTAATATTCCTAAAGCTATGATGCTAGTTTTCTTGTTTTATTTAGTTTTTACACCAGTATCAACTATTAGTGGTAATTATTTAGCTGAGAAACTTCTTTGGAATGATTTTCTTGTAACAGGACTTAATATGTTAGCTAATTTTATATTAGAATATCTATATGATAAATATGTTGTTTTTAAAGGTAATATAGATACCAAGGAGAAACATGAAAGAAGTTAAAGAGTTTTTATTAAATAATCAAGATGCTAAATATAAAGATTTTTCTCTTGAATTAAATATCTGTCATAATAAAAAAAGTATTGGAGTAAGAATACCGATAATTCGGGAATTTGGTAAAAAGTTATCTAAAGAATATAGTCTTGATTATTTAATCAATAATATTGATGAAGAATATTATGAAGAAATTCTTTTAAAGGGTTTTATTATTGGTAATTATAATAATTTATCGATTGATGAATTAATTTACTATATTGATAATTATCTAACTAAAGTTAGTGATTGGAGTATGTGTGATACATTTGTTTCATCCCTTAAAATTACTAAAAAATATCGAGATAAATTATGGAATTATTTATTAAAAAAATTGAAATCTAAAAAAGAATTTGATATTAGATTTTCATTAGTAATGATGTTAAATTATTATATAAGTGATGAATATAAAGATAAAATATATGAGGTAATTAAAAATATTAAGGATGATGCGTATTATGTAAAAATGGCCAATGCATGGCTATTATCTTATATGTTTATGTATTATTTCGATGATACTATTAATTTTATAAGTAAAAATAAAATAGATAATTGGACTCTTAAAAAAGGAATTACTAAATCGATAGAATCATATCGAATAAGTGATGAAAATAAGAGAATATTAAGAAAATTAAGGGAAAATATTATTCATTAAGCAAGAATATATTATTATTAAAAGAAGATATAAATGGAATGTTAATTTAACTAACATTCTTTTATTTTTTGTCTTAATAATGTAATTTGTTTTTTCAAATATTGTCAAATGGCTAATTATTATGGTAAAATTATTTTGTAATAATAGGAGAGAAGTTATGGTAAAAAGTAAGAAACAGATGTTTATAATAATTGGAGTTTTTGTATTAACACTATTATTAGGTACAACAACATATGCATTTTTTAAT
>JAEEGL010884810.1_pt1 | contig 13386 bp, 12 predicted proteins | sample 9134231 | NCBI WGS metagenome assembly JAEEGL01 (sample SAMN16246548, study PRJNA631951) | gut metagenome | biome: gut microbiome; feature: rumen; material: fiber-attached | host: Bos | place: Iran: Karaj | collected 2018-10 | reverse complement strand
CATTGGTATCATAGGTGATAATAATTATCCAAGAACAAATAATTTATATAATTTTACAATTGGAACAATGATTAACAATCCAGTATTCCATTATTCATATTCTGGAATGATGGGAACATGGCAAAATTACTTAAGAATATTCTTTGGAATAGAGATAAAAATACCAACAGAAAGAGAGTACACAGCTATAATAGATAGCCATTACTTTAGAGAAGAAGCAGAAGTATTTCCTTCTCAAAAATCTGTATATGTTCAAGACGGATTTGTTGTTGTAAAATTAGACGAAAACCCACCAGTAGCATTTTAAGGAGATTAGATGAACAATATAGAATTTAGCATAAACAAAATAGATGAAAAACTTTATGAATATATGATAGGAAAATCAATACCAGAAGATTATAAAAATAACGTAGATATTGAAGACTTAAGATATATTAAAGTAGGATATATTGGCTTTGATGGATTTGAGCATCAAGGAGAGCTAGTAGTAAATAAAGAAGTGGCAGATGATGTCTTAGATATTTTTAAAACTCTTTTTGAAAATTCATATAAGGTAGAGAAAATCAAATTAGTAGATGAGTATATGGGAGATGACAATTCTTCTATGGCTGACAACAATTCGTCTGCATTTAACTACAGAGTAATCCCAAATACTAACAGATTATCAAATCACGCAGCAGGAAGAGCCATCGATATAAATCCACTATATAATCCATATATAGTAGATGGTAGAATCCTTCCACCAGAAGGTAAGGACTACGTGGATAGAACACAAGACAATGATAAATATATTAAAAAAGGTGATTTTATATACAATACTTTTATTAGTCATGGATGGTCATGGGGAGGAGAATGGACTCATGCAAAAGACTATCAACACTTTGATAAGGTAGAAAAAGGAGAATAAAATGAGTAAAGTAGTAATTGTTACAGGTGCAAGTAGGGGAATAGGCAGAAATATTGCATATAACCTAGCACTAGTTGGATATAAAGTTATAGCTTGCTATAACAGATCTAAAGATGATGCTGAAAACTTAAAAGAAGAACTTGCAAAACAAAATATCGAAATTGATTTATACAAAGTAGATGTTTCAAAAAGAGAAGAAGTAGCAAAAATGGTGGACTTTGTAATAAAGAAATATGAGAAAATAGACGTACTTATCAATAATGCTGGAATAGCACAACCAAAGTTATTCACAGATATAACAGATGAAGACTTTGATAAGATGATAAAAACAAATCTTTATTCAGTTTTCTTTACAACGCAAGAAGTAGTAAGACATATGATAAAAGAGCATAATGGTTCTGTTATCAATATTTCATCTATATATGGTCTTACAGGAGGGTCTTGTGAAGTTCATTACTCTATGGCTAAAGCAGGTGTAGATGGACTTACAAAAGCACTAGCAAAGGAGCTTGGACCATCAAATATTAGAATTAATTCAATAGCACCAGGTGCCATTGATACAGATATGAATAAAGGACTTTCTGAAGAAGATTGGAAAGAAGTAATAGAAGAAACACCACTTATGAAAAAAGGCTATCCAATAGATATAACAAGATGTGTTAAGTGGCTTGTAGAAGATGAGTTCACAACAGGACAAGTAATAAGTCCTAATGGTGGATTAGTAATAACATAAAAAACAAAAAGACTCCGCTTGGGTAAGCGGAGCCTTTTTTGATTTGCTAGGTTTCAGTTGATTACTCTTTGAACATACTGAAGTTCAACCCAGCCGCAATACTCATTTGGAGTGTCAGGGTTAACTCTCACATAGTAATAAGAAGAGCCGTCCCATGAACTCACGTTGACAATAGTAAAACGTGCCAGAGTATTGGTTTGAACGCCACCGGGATTGTCGAACAGTGGTACGTTGTCAGCAGCTATCACATACAGGCTTTGCCAGTCGTTACTGTATCTTGGAACATCAGATTTCCTGATGAAAGAGGATCCAGCAGCGCTTTCTGTGCATTGTACGCAATAGAACTCGGGGTTTTCGCTTAAGACGAGATACACCCGCTCCAACTGTTCGCCGTTGCTTTTGCCGGAGTACCATGGATCAGTATACAGGTAGGTGTAGGGATCTACAACTATCCAGCAGGGGTCGAGGGAAATCAAGCTCTTCTTGGCATAGCCATATCCGGAAGAGTGATTACTAAACCCGCAGGAAGCAAGATCGATGATCCACCAACCATTTTCCTCACCGAGGATCATACAGGTCTGCCCGTTTTTAAGCTTTCCATATTCTGATCCACTTGTTGATGGACTTGAACGTACGGTAAGCCGAGAGCAGTGAACTGTCCCAGGACGAGAGTACTGGTATACCAGATCAGCCGGACTTTCTGCATAGGCAACTGCCGCAAGGCAGAATACCAATGTCAGTGCGAGGAAAAGAGAACAAATCTTTTTCATTTCGCTACCTCCTTATATGTAGCAACAGTCGCTCTTTTTTAGAGCTCAGTAATAAGTGGGGAGGACAACACAACTATATAAAAACTCTCTTTCGAGAGGGATATTCTTCTTTCCCGTTAGCGCGTAAATATGAAATTTACAAGGATATTATAGAGCGGGTTAACATAAATGTCAATAGGAAACAATAAAAAAGATGGACTAAAAAATCCATCTTTATTCATCTATTTTCTTTTTATAATTTCCAGTAATAATCTTTGGAATAGAAGTTATAAGTTTAATTATGGCTTCTTTAATTTTTTGAGTAAGAACATATCCTTTGTGAATCGCTGATTGAATAGGAGTGGTGTCTTCAATAACCATTAATTCAACTTCTGGTTTTTCTATATTGAAAACATAGTTTTGACCATCATTGTTATCCCATTCATCTTTATCATTCTTTATACAAAAATTAAAGGTTGGCTCGTCTTGTAATTCAATTTCAATTTGATAACCAAGATCTGTTTTAGTCATTAATTCATCTGTAGTATCTTCCCAGTTTTCTCCAAAACCGTAGTGAATAGTAACTTCTTGAGAGTCATCTTGAAAGAATTTGCCTGTATATGAGATTTTAACAACAGTATTTGGTGTTAATCTATCTGTATTAAAAAATATGTTTTTAACTAATTCCATAATTACCTCTTTTAACTTTAGTTCAAGAATAATTATAGTAATAATTATTTTTTTAATCAATAAAGATTTCTATTATTACACAAAATATATATTGTTGTAATAAATAGGAAATATAAAGAATTAAGAAATATCGAAATTTGAAAAAAACAGCCAGATATGCTATAATAAAAGGTGATGCAATCAGTTTAGTGTAACGTTTTGTTGTCTTAAGTGCCTAGCACTTTTTGACATAGTAACTCTATTACTGTACGACCAAATGGGAGGAGTAATTGCATGAACAGTCAGCTGAACTTATTTTGCCTCGAACACAACATCCCCATGACCCTCTACAAACCCTGGTACATGTCCAGACGTCATTTCTTGGAGATTCAGCTCCAGGAAGCCTCCATAATCAGGGAAGCAATGGACCTCACTGAGAAGATGAATGAACGGTACGAGAAGTACTTAAACGTCTTCAAAAGAGTGGCCCGTGATCTGGGAACTCGCGGAGAAAAGCTTATCATGTTCCAGCTTCCGGATATCGATTATTCCAACTTGAATGATGCGATTCTGGCGCTCAAGGTTACATGTTCGAAGCTTTGCTTTGGCAAAAGAGGCGGTGCATTCGAGGAGCTTTTCTTTCAGAAAGATATGATTGCGGAAGACATCCGCGGAGATATCTTAAGCAAAGCTGTCGCGAATGTACCGAAGGACAAGCATGTGATAGTTGTCAAGACTGGATACATGCCGCTGAAGCACCGGAGAGACAAGTTCGATTCAGAAGTCGAAAGTCTGGCCAAGAACCCGACCAATCAGCTGGTCAGCATCAAGATGGGAGATTTCTATGAGTGGCTGGGATTTGCTCCTGCATTCATGAAATACGACGATCTCTACGGGATTGTCGACAATTGGCGTGCTGATCCGAAGCAGATTGAAGTGAGCTACATCTGAATCAACGCTGACAAAAAAACCGAGAAGAAACTCTTCTCGGTTTTAACCATTTTTATATCTTTAGATATATACTCTTCCAATTATTTGGAAAGAATCTTTTGAATTAACTGTTATATCTTTAACATCTTTATTGTCTGCTCTTAGAACAAATTTATCTTTCTTATACATTAATCTTCTAATCATATATTTATCGTTAAGTTTGAAAAATCCAATTGCTTTGTTATCAACTAAACCATTTATTTCAACAAAAGCATATTTACCTTCTTTAAAAAGTGGCTCCATTGAATCATCTGGAATCTTATAAGCAAAAGAAGCATTTGAATAATCAGAAGGACAATCAATATATCCATCGATATTAGAAACCGCAGGTACTTGGTTGTACGTTATATGATCAATATAATCATATTCTTTTTGACTATCAGTAAGTGTTTTATCATAAGTATAAAACAATTGCTGATATGGAATATTAAGTGCTGAACAGATTTCTTTTAATGCCTTATGACTTGGATTTCTTTCGCCTTTTTCAATATGAGTTAAATGTCCGATGTTAATATCTGTTTGGCTGGATAATTGTGTCTTTGTAATGCCCTTTTCCTTTCTTATTTTAGATATCATATCACCTATCATTTTAACAACCTCACTTCATTTCGTAGTATTCCAAAGCATTGATACTACTAATTCTATAACGTAATTATATATATAATTTTTTTTGTTGTCTATAGGTAAAAAATATATTGCATAAAAAAATACTATATGATAATATTTTGAAAGAGTTTAAAAGATTTGAGAAAGGAAATGCTAAGATGTCTGCTAAAAAGAAAAACAAGAAGAAATCAAATAAAAAGAAGAAGAATTATAATAGCAAAGTACGCCAAAATCAAAATACTTCAAATGTAAAAACTAATAATCAGTCTCAAAATCAAAACGAGCATAAAGTTATGGAGTATGCTAATGGACCTAAAGAGGAAGAGCATAAAGTTATGGAGTATGCAGAAGCTCCAAAAGCGGAAGAACACAAAGTTATGGAGTATGCAGAGGCACCAAAGGAAGAACATAAAGTAATGGAATATGCGGAAGCTCCAAAAGAAGAAAGCATGCCACAAGCTCAAGAGACAATTGTTATTGAAAACTTAAAAGAGAAGATTAAAGAGCAAGCTTTTTCGGATTCAAATTATGTTGCAGTAAAAGAACTAGAAGAAGAGGTTAAAACTGAAGAACATAAAGAAGAAACTGTATCAGAGCCAGAAAAGACTGAGGAAAAAGAGTCAAAAGAGGCGAAAAAAGAGAAGAAAAAGAAAGAAAAACTTTCTAAAGAAGAAAAAGAAAAAGCATTAATTAAGAATGCTGAAAAAAGACTTCAATCTCAAGAAAAAGAAGTAGCACCAGAATATGTTCAAAAGATGCTAAAGAATAAAAAGAGAAAGAAAGTCTTAATTGGAATCACATGTTGTTTAGTCTTGTTTGTAATTGGATTTTCAACACTTTTTGCATTAGCAAATCAAGATAATCAAAATATTCTTAAAGGTGTAGCTGTTGAAAATATAGACATTTCAAATATGAGCAAAGAAGAAGCAAAAGAAAGATTAAGAAAACACTTAGAAAGTGTTATTCCAAAAGAACTTGAATTAGTTTATGGTGAAGAATACAATGCAAAAATCGAACCTGAACAAATTGATTTAAAATATGATATAGACGCAACAGTAGAAGAGGCATATAACGTTGGTAGAGATGGAACATTACTTGAAAACAACTATAAAATAATAGGAACAAGAATATTTGGAACTAGAATTCCATTCAAATATACATTAAATGAAGAAACACTAGAAGGATTAATCGACAATCTAAATAATGATATTCCAGGAAGCGTAATACAACCAAGTTATTACATAGACGGAGCAAAACTATATGTAGATAAAGGAAAAGATGGAATATTAATAGATAATGAATCATTAGTAAATAAGGTAAAATTAGGATTCTATAGATGCACACAATCATATGCTCCAGAACCTATAGAAATTCCAGTAAATAATGTTAAAGCTGATGACATAGATATGGAAAAAATTTATTCTGCAATATATTGTGAGCCAAAAGATGCATACTATGAAACAGAACCATTTGCTATTTATCCAGATACAGATGGTATAGATTTAACAATATCTGTAGATGAAGCGAAAAAACAAGTTGCAGCAGAAGACAAAGACGAATATGTATTTGATCTAAAGATATCAAAGGCTGCAAAGACAATTAAAGACTTGGGAGCAGAAGCATTCCCATATTTAATATCAACATTTTCAACTAAGTATGATGCAAGTAATATAAATAGAAGTACAAACCTAGAGATAGCAGCAGGAAAAATAAATGGTAAGGTTTTAATGCCAGGAGAAACATTCTCATATAATGAGACAGTTGGCAAGAGAACAATAGAAGAAGGATATAAAGATGCTAAGATTTATGCTAATGGTCAAGTAGTAGATGGATTAGCAGGCGGTATATGCCAAGTATCATCAACCCTATATAATAGTGCACTTTTAGCAAATCTTGAGATAGTAGAAAGAAGAAATCATTCATTCCCAGCTTCATATATTGGAGTAGGAAGGGATGCAACCGTTGTATATGGAGTAAAAGACTTAAAGTTTAAGAACAATAGAACATATCCAATTAGAATTGAAGCTTCTGTAAAAGCTGGAATATGCCAATTCGATATTCACGGATTACAAGAAGAAAAAGAATATGAAGTTAAGATACTTCCAGTAACAACAGGAACAATTCCAACATCTATAGCATATCAAACAAATCCTGCATTTGCTCCAGGACAACAAGCAGTTATCCAATCAGGACATGTAGGATATAGAGTAACAACATATAAAGAGTTAATATATAATGGTGAGACTATATCAAAAGAAGTAATCTCAAACGATACGTATTCACCAATGCAAACTATAATTAGCGTGGGGCCAGCTGCTCCAGTGCAATAAAAAAATCCTCTTGAAAAAGAGGATTTTTTATTTTTAATTAATTGTTTTCTTCAATTTTTACTTCAACATCTGCTGCAGGTTCTGTTGGTGCTGTTTCATTTTTCTTTTCTTCATATATTGTTATAGCAAGAACTGACAAGAATGGTGTTACAACCATTGTGAAGAATAATGTTATAGCTTGTAATGCATATTCATTAGCAGTAAATTGTCTAGCACCTTTATCTATTAAAATTAGAATTAATTGTACTACAAATATAATAAAGAAATAACTTAGTTTTGAACCCTTCATTAATTCGTTAGATTTTGCAAATGCTTCTTTAAGAGGCAAATCTTCTTCGTCGTATTTAATAAAGTATACTAATGTATATTTTATTGATACTAAAATCATCCAAATTGAGCCAATAATTACTAAGCATAATCCACCTAGAACCAATCCTCCAGCATTAGGAATCATGCTAGAGACAGTGTCAGGACTTATATTACCTAGATTCAATGATTGAATTAGAACGTAAAATATCATTGTTAAACCTACTATCATTAAAACTAATGGAATAAGTATTTTTAGCATTAAGTATAGTGATACTTTCCAAGCCATTTTGAATTGTTTCCCTGTTTCTTTGAATAAATCTCCAGGATTTGCATCTGCTCCTCTTACAACCTTTAGTAATACAATTAGATATGCGACAGAAAATGGAATTGTGAAAACCAAAACTATTAATGCTATAGCCATTGCTACAAGTGGATTTTGGAAGAATCCTGCTATTAATCCAAGTGAAAAAGAAACGGCTAAAAATATAAATGTATATAAAAGCATTGAAATATAGTTTGATCCAATCAATACCTTAGCGTCAGATATCATTTGTTTGATAGACATACTTTTTTTCTCCTTTCTATTATTTGTTACATTTTCTTTTTATTTCTTCGATTAACCTATAATCGTTATTAAGAACATCTAGAAAAGCTGTAGAAACGACTGGATCAAATTGGGTTCCAGTTTTACTTTTTAGTTCATCCTTAACAAAAGGAAGAGGAAGTTCGTCTCTATAAGATCTTTTTGAAGTCATTGCATCAAATGCATCGGCAACAGATACAATTCTGGCCAAGAATGGAATATCCTTATCTCTTAATCCATATGGATAACCTTTGCCATCAACTCTTTCATGGTGATATAAAACGATAGGCAATATGTCTTGAAAGATTTCAGCATTTGATAATATATTTTTTCCAATAACTGGGTGTTTTTTTATTTCTGCATATTCTTCATCAGTTAACTTTCCGTTTTTAGTAAGAATTGAATCTGAGATACCAATTTTGCCAATATCATGAAGAAGTCCACCTAAACGTAAGTTTTCAATTTCACTATTTGGAAGACCAAGTCTTTTTCCAATTAAAACTGAATATTCTGATACTCTATCTGAATGACCTCTTGTGTACTCGTCTTTAGCTTCAACAGAAAATCTTAATGTTTCTATTGATTGAAGATATGCTCTTTCTAATTTTTCCTTTGACTCAACTAACTCTTGGTTTATAGCTTTAATTGTTCTTACTTGATCTATTGATTTTGTTGCACTATCAACTAAAAGTGGTAGTTGATGAAAGATTTCTTGAACAGTGCAATAGCTTTGAACATATGGCTTAATTGAATCATAGTAGTTTTCATCATCTATAACTAAAATAATATATAATTGTTCATCAATAATTCTAATTTGTTTAAGAAGAGATATGTTTGTAGAATCAACCGCTTCCATATTAATAATCAAAATATCAAATGTGTTATTTGCTAAATAATCAGGAACACTAGAAATAGTCTTGCAAGAAGTATACTTGCAAGATGGAAGTGATAGTGTTCTTTCTAAGGCAGTTGTTATTATGTTATTAGTCTCTACACCAAGTATATTATATGTAGAAATATCTTGATTTTCAAAAAACATTTTCTTCTCCTATAAACACATATATTATATAATTTTTTACTAAATAAGTAAATAAAATTATTAAAAGATAGAAAAGTATACAAAAAGAGCTATATCTCATATAAGATATAGCTCTTAGTATTATAATGATGCAATATTATCATCTGAAATATCTTTTGATTGAATCTTTTTAAGTACTTCTGGATTATCAGAATCCTTAGTGTTTGCAGCGTGTTGAATAATTGTTTTTTCATAAAGCGTTCTAACAAATCTAGCATTACCAAATCCTTCAGTATCTTTGTATTTAAGAATGATTTCTTTTGCTTTTTCTATAGCTTGTTTTGTAACAACAAATCCTGCTTTAGTAAACATTGATCTAAAGATTTCAATTAATTCATCAACTGTGTAATCCTTAAATTCAATTTGGTATCCAACTCTAGAAATAATACCAGAGTTTGATTTTAAAAATCCTTCCATTTCTTTGGTGTATCCTGCAAAAATTACAACTAAGTTATCTCTATAATTCTCCATTGCTTGAATAAGAGTTGCAACACATTCTTCATTAAAAGAAGCATTGTTTCCAGGTCTTGATGCTAAGCTGTATGCTTCATCAATAAATAGAACTCCACCTAAAGCTTTATTAACAACTGAGTTTGTTTTTGGCGCTGTTTGTCCAACATATTGACCAATTAAATCTTTGGCAGAAACTTCAACTAGTTTGTTTTGTTTAATATAACCTAAGTTATAAAGAATTCCTGCAACAAGTCTTGCTACAGTTGTTTTACCAGTACCAGGATTTCCTGTGAAAACCATGTGTAAGTTAGTATCTTTAAGTTTGAAATCTTGACCTGCTTTTTTCTTAAACTCGCATAGACTAACAAGATCTCTTAATACTTGTTTTACTTCTTTTAAACCAACTAATTCATTTAATTCTTTGAAAATCTCATCTATAGACTTGTTTGTATCATATTCAGGAACGTCTTCTTCTGAAAGATGTTTTTCTTTTGCACTAAACATTATCTTTTCATGAACAGCATCAACATATTCTGATGAAGATAGGGTAGTCTTTGAATATGTATTTGTAACATAGTCTAATAGTTTAACATTAAATGAAGGTTCTATCATATAATTATCACTGTTAAATTTATTTACAAGTTGTTGATATACTTCTTGATTTGATGGTCTTTCAGTAAAAAGTTCGAAGTCAAAGACTTTATTTTTTAATGTAGGATCAAGCATTAATGAATCTTCAATTTTTTGTTTGCTTTGATCTGTATAAATTGTTAGAATACCTTTTTCATTTTTTGCACTATATTCTAATATTGAATTCTTCCAAACAGTTAAGAATTTGCTTTGCTCAGCTTCTGTTTTGTTTAGTATTCCATCTGCATCTCTCATTATAACAATGCTGTTAGATTCATTGTATAAATCTGAGATATGAGCATTCTCTTCAACTATATGGAAAGATCTTTCAACTGATTTTTTGTTTTTTAGATAGCTATATGTTGAAAATGCATCTCCAATAATTCTTACGATATCGTAAAGAGTATTGTTATTGTCTGAGTATATTTTCATATTGAAAGGAATATACTTAGAAACTTCTCTATTATGATACTTTTCAGCATATTCAATCATCTTTTTAAGAACAATTTTTGAATCTTCTGTTAAAGAAGAATTTTTAATTCTTTCATCGAAATTAAGAAGGTCTTTTTCTTTTGCAATTCTTTCTGCATCTTCTTTGTCGTCTTCTGGGTCATTATTGTCATCAGAACCGCCACCTTTTGCATCTTCTTTTGCTTTTTCGGTATTTTCTTGTTCTTCTCTATATAGTTCAGCAAGTTTATTAAAATCCATCTTTTCTGCAGAAGCTTTGAAGTTTTCAAAAGCTTGTTTTCTAGCTTGATCAAGTTCTGTAGGAGATGGGGCGAATAAATTATAAAAGTCATCATACATAGAATTTAATAAATCGCCTGATTTTTTACTAATTTCATAGTTATTATCTTCCACTTTTTGTTCCTCCAAAAGTAAAATTCGCTTATATTATACTATAAAAGCGACGTATTAACAATAATATTATATTTTTATTATTGAGTTATAAAAGATAAATGATATAATTGGAATAGAAATTTACTTTTGGGGGTATATAATGAATATAGGTTTTTATCCAGGAAGCTTTTCTCCATTCACAAATGGACACTTACATGTTGTAAAAACAGCAAGTACTCTATTTGATAAAGTGATTATCGGAATTGGTATTAACCAAGAGAAAATGCCAAGATATGATAATGAAGCAATGAGAGATGCAATTGAAAAAGTTATGCAAAGAGAACACTTAGATAATGTATCAGTAATAACATACGATAACTTATCTGTGGATGCTGCACATGAGAATAATGCTAATATTCTAATAAGAGGAATCAGAAATGGAACAGATTATGAGTATGAAGAAAAGATTGCTTTAATTAATGAAGATTTAGCAGGGATAGATACAATTTATATAAGAGCAGGAGCATTAGGAAATATTAGCTCAAGCTTAGTAGTAGAACTTATGAAAAATGGTAGAGACGTATCAAAATATATACCACAAGAAATATTAGATTATATTAAATCAAGATAGAAAGAGGCCAAATGGACGACTTTGAAACAATAATGGGAAGGGCCAAAAGGAAAAAAACCGATAAAGATGTGGTTTTTTCTAACAAGGATTCCCAACTGGTATATAATTTAATAAGAAAGTATTTTAGCGAAAATAAAGACGCAACTGTAGATGGTTGTGTTGAGTATCTTCTTGAGCTTTTTTCAAATATTAACTTGAAAGTTATGAGACTTCCAAGTATTAAAAGCGATTTAATAAGGTATCTAACAGCCGAAAGGCTTTTAGAAAAAGACCATGAGAGAAGAGACGCTTATGAAAGAGTTATTAAAAAAGAAAACGAGGGACATGCCTTATCAGAAGGCGATGTTATTCGATATAGTGGTAATAAAATTGAAGCCGAAGAGCTTCTAGTAACTCAAAGTTTGATTGGACTTAGAGCTTCTCAAAAAGATAATGAGTCTATGAGAGATGCTATTGTTAACTATTCAAGAAGAACACCAAAAGAACGTAGACAAATAACAGCAACATTTGATAAATCTAGCAAAGAGAATCTAGCTATTTTAGTAGATCTTTTTGCTGATGATGAATTCGAACAGTTTAGCAGATTCTTAAAATCATATATACCAATATTCAGAAACACTATAAGAGATAGTAGCATAACATTCTTACAAAATATGATGGAACTTCTAAGAAAGTTTGGAACAATAGAAGAATATGAAAATCAGCAAAAAAGAATATTTGGACTATTAGGATTAGATGGAGTAACAGAGATATTTGGAGAACATCCAGTTGATGATGAGCTATTTACAACGGAAGAACTAAGAAAAATAGATATATACCGAATTCTTATGCTGAATGCATTTTGGGTAAATAGATTATCAAAAGAAATAGAAAATTTTAACACATCATTCTTTATAATTAATCAATTAGGTCTATGGGATAAAATATTAGAAGCTACTCCGGATCCAAAAACTGGAGAAATTTCAATTGATGTTCCAGAAGAAGACATAGCAAAAATATATAGAAAAGTATACTTCTTAAGAGGTCTTACTGATCAAATATACTTAAATGAAGATGAACTTCCATATAGATATGTCACTGAAGATGTTCCTACTGAAGGAGATCAAAAAGACGGAAATGTAAAAGTAAAACCTAAAAAATATAAGAGTATTGATATAAATATGCTCGATAAAATGATTAGAAGTAATTATAGCGAGCAATATGAAGAGTATTTTGGAAATCTTATACCAGAAAGAACACATGATTTATTACTAGACTTTGAAGATTATAGAATAATGGATAATGCTAAAAAGAATGCATATTTATTAAAAGATAATATGATGATTGCGGTTCTTGCAATCCTAACAACAAAAAATCCAATTAGAAATTGGGGAGTAGTAGAAGGGTCAACGACTGGAAAGTTATTAGTACTAGCAGGAGATCTACAAGGATTAAATCTTCCAGTAAGACTTCATATAGATAAGAATATGGTTAGAGACTTCCTCCAAGCATACAAAGGAGATACAAAGATTCCAATCTATGATGGAAACGAAGACTTTAGAGTGTTTGGAAGACAGATATCAACTCAATTTTTAATTCCGGTTGGACCGGATAAAGCAGAAAAAATAAAAGAACTTTCGAAGACATTTGAAGAAGGCGGAGATAGAAGAAATTTATTGGAACATGTTGCATTTATATGTGGAGATGAAGCATATCCAGAACATCTAAGAGTAAAACCGAATAAAAAGAAGAAAAGTAAAAAGAAGCCAGCAACAAGATATATAGATCTTAAAGATGGTATAATATATACCAGAGGCTACAATGGGGAATATCAAGAAGAAACTAAAAAAAGAGAAGGAAGGTCAATAAGTGATGAATAGTGAAGCCATAATTGCT
>JAEEGL010180862.1_pt1 | contig 13386 bp, 9 predicted proteins | sample 9134231 | NCBI WGS metagenome assembly JAEEGL01 (sample SAMN16246548, study PRJNA631951) | gut metagenome | biome: gut microbiome; feature: rumen; material: fiber-attached | host: Bos | place: Iran: Karaj | collected 2018-10 | reverse complement strand
TCGTTGCCGCTGATTGCGCTCACGACGCCCTTGACGATGCTGCCGCGCTTGAGCGTCGGCGCCTCGTTGAGCATTGACGCGAGGAGATCGTAGTCTCCGCCTGTCTTCTGCGCGAACTTGACGGGTTTGTGCTTCGCCATGGTTTTGTTCCGTGATTACCGGCGGCGTGCCATGCGGGGGGAAGGCGGAGGAAACCCCGGACTCCCCGCGGCGCGTATCGCGCGGGCGCATGCCGCGCCCCGGCCGCCACCGTCTTGGTGTGGTTGGTGTTCTTCGGGTGGTCCGCCAAAGCCGAACTGCGCTCCTCCAGCGCCTCTTCGACGGACAATGCGCCTAGATGGCGTATTTTTGAAATGATAGCAAAGACACGGACGAAAAACAAGCCTTTTGTCCAACGCCGCGTTCTTTCCGCAATGGAACATTGACATGTCCTGGGTTCATTGCTATACTTTCTTAATATGATTTCAGCATCAACGTTTCTAGCCGTACTGCGGTCATGCGGGGTCGGTTTTTTCACGGGTGTGCCCGATTCGCTTCTGAAAAGTTTTTGCGCGTACATCACGGACAACTGCCATGATGCCCATGTCATTGCCGCCAATGAGGGCGGTGCCGTCGCACTTGCCGCAGGCCATTACGTTGCAACGGGGCGTCTTGCGCTTGTCTACATGCAGAATTCGGGGCAAGGCAACGCCGTGAATCCGCTGGCAAGTCTCGCCGACCCCGATGTCTATTCGATTCCAATGGTGCTCCTCGTCGGCTGGCGCGGCGAGCCGGGCGTCAAGGACGAACCCCAGCACGCCAAGCAGGGCAAGGTGACGCTGTCGCTGTTTCAGACTCTTGGCATTCCCGTCGAAGTCCTGCCGGACGATGACGAATCCGCGGCCGAGATGACGCGGAAAATGGTCGCGCGCGCAAAGGCGGAGTCGCGCCCCGTCGCGCTCGTTGTCCGCAAGGGACTCTTCGGAGAATACAAGCTGCAGAATGGGAAACCCGACATTGCGGCGCTCCCGCGCGAACAGGCGATTGAGGGGATTTTAAAGTCGCTGCCGCCTGATGCCGTCGTCGTCTCCACCACCGGCATGATTTCCAGGGAGGTCTATGAGACGCGCGAAAGGCTCGGGCAGGATCACTCACGGGACTTTTTAACCGTCGGTTCAATGGGCCACGCGATCATGATCGCGCTCGGGATTGCCAAGGCGCAGCCGAATCGCCCCGTCGTCTGCCTTGACGGAGACGGCGCAAGCATCATGCAGATGGGCAACATGGCGATCGCCGCGCAATCCGGCTGTGCGAATTTGACGCACATCGTCCTGAACAACGCGGCACACGATTCCGTCGGCGGACAGCCCACTGTCGGCGGCGCGATAGACCTTTCGGCTATTGCAACGGCCTGCGGCTACAACCGCCCCGATTCGCCTGTTTTCAAGGAAATCAAGGTGGCCAAAGGGGCGCGGAAGGACCTTGGCAGACCAAAGGAACCTCCGCAGGTCAACAAGTCGCTCTTCATGAAGACGCTGGGCATTGGTTGAGAAAACCTTGGGAGAGCGCGGAAATGGCCAGAGAGATAGCCATCCTGATGGCGGCGGGGCTTGGAAGCCGCATGAGGCCCTTGACATATGAGACGGCGAAACCGCTCGTGAAGGTGGATGGCGTCGCGTTGATAGAAACGGTAATCGCGGCTCTTCGCAAGCGCGGCGTCAGCGAGATCTATGTGGTCACCGGCTACAAGGCCGGACAATTCGAGACCCTTTCGGCCACGCACAATGGCCTGCAGCTTGTGCACAACGCGGACTTTGCGACGAAAAACAACATCAATTCCATCGCGGTCGTCGCCGACAAGCTGATTGATGCCGATTGCTTCATTTGCGAGGCCGACCTCTATGTCGCCAACGAGGCCGTGCTTTGCCGCGAGCTGAGCCATTCCGGCTACTTCGGCAAGATGGTGAAGGGACGTTCCGACGACTGGGTGTTCGACACGGATGCGGCAGGTCGCATCACACGCGTCGGCAAGGGCGGGGAAGACCGCTTCAACATGGTCGGATTCAGTTTTTTCAAGGCATCTGACGCGAAGAAGATAGCAGCAGCGGTGCTGGAAGACGTGACAAAGCCCGAAAACGCGCAGCTTTTCTGGGACGAGGTCGTGGACCGGCTCGTGAAGCAGGGGGAACTGGACTTGGTTGTTCACGAAGTCGCGCCAGACGACATCGTGGAATGCGACACTGTTGAAGACTTGGACAAATTGGAGGCGAAACTAAAATGCCGATAAAGCGGAACATTTTACTGAACCCAGGTCCGGCGACGACGACGGACACGGTGAAGATGGCGCAGGTCGTACCGGACATTTGCCCGCGCGAAAGGGACTTCGCCGACTTAATGAAGGGGCTTCGCCGCGACCTTGTGAGAATCGTGCACGGCGACGAACGCTACACCAGCGTTCTCTTCTGCGGGTCTGGAACGCTGAACATGGATGTCTGCCTCAATTCCCTTCTGCCAGCCGGGAAAAAGGTTCTCGTCGCAAACAACGGCGCCTATTCCTCCCGCGCCGTTGAAATTTGCCAGGGATACGGGTTGCCGCATATCGACCTCAAGATGCCGATTGAAAGGCCGGTTGACGTCGAGGCCGTTGAAAAGGCGCTCGCGGAGAATCCCGACGTCGCTGTTGTCTATACGACCCATCATGAGACCGGATCCGGTGTTCTGAACCCCATCCGGGAGATTGGCGCGGCCGCGCATCGCCACGGCTGCACGTTCATCGTCGACACGACCTCCACCTACGCGATGCGCCCAATAGACATCGTAAAGGACAATGTCGATTTCCTGATGGCGAGCGCGCAAAAGGGGTTGCAGTCCATGACGGGGCTTTCCTTCGTGATCGGGCGCGAGGACAAGATCCGTGAGTCCGCCGCCTTCCCCAAGCGCTCCTACTACTGCAATCTCTTTCTTCAGTACGACTACTTCGAGAAGACCGGGGAAATGCACTTCACGCCGCCGGTTCAGACAGTTTACGCCACGATCCAGGCGCTGAAGGAGTATTTCGCGGAGGGCGAAGCCGCCAAGTGGGCGCGTCACACCCGCGTGTTCGAGGCCCTACACAAGGGACTCGCCGATCTTGGTTTCAGGAATCTCATCAGGCGCGATTATCAAAGCGGTCTCGTCGTGTCGGTTTGCTACCCGGACGACCCGAAGTGGGATTTCGAGAAGGTGCACGACTATTGCTACAAACGCGGATTTACCATCTACCCTGGGAAAGTCGGCTCCGCCAAGACGTTCCGCCTTTGCGCGCTCGGGCAGATCGACGCGCCGGACATCGTCGAGTTTTTCAAGGTCTTCAAGGCCTCTTTGGACGAGTATGGGATCGAGGTCCGCTACAATGGCTAGCAAAGTCTATACGTGCTTCTGCACGGCGGTGATACACAAAGGGCACCTGAACGTCATAAACGAGGCGCGCAAGCTTGGCGATGTGACGGTCGGCGTCCTCTCTGACGAGGCGATGATCCGCTACAACCGCTTCCCGTCATGCTCGCTTGACGACAGGATTGCTGCCGCGCGGTCGATTGCAGGCGTACCCGAAGTGATTGTCCAGGAGGACATGTTCTACGACAAAGTCATTGCCGAGCTGCGCCCCGACTATGTCGTCCATGGCGACAACTGGTGCAACCCGGACGCCCCCGAATACGCCATCCGACACAATGTGGAGAAGTGCCTGGCGCCGTACGGCGGCAAAATCGTGGATGTCCCCTATACGTTCGACCCGGAAATCCAGAAGATCGACGAAATAGAGCGTGAGCGGCTCGCCATGCCGGAATTCCGGCGGAAGCGCCTGCGCCAGCTCATCCGACTGTGCCCGATCGTCAAGACGATTGAGGCCCATTCCGGACTGACGGGGCTCATCGCCGAGAAGACGATCGTCCGCCAGGACGACGGGCGGCTCGACCAGTTCGACGCGATGTGGGTTTCGTCACTCTGCGACTCGACGGCGAAGGGCAAGCCCGACATCGAACTGGTTGACATGTCGTCCCGACTCCGCACCATCGACGACATCATGGAGGTCACGACAAAGCCGATCATCCTCGATGGCGACACGGGCGGTCTGACCGAGCATTTCGTGTATAACGTCCGCACCCTTGAGCGCATGGGGGTTTCGGCCGTGATCATCGAGGACAAGTGCGGGCTAAAGAAGAACTCGCTCTTTGGAACGGAGGTCAAGCAGACCCAGGACACGATAGAGAACTTCTGCGCCAAGCTGTCGGCCGGGAAAAACGCGCTCCGCACGAAGGAGTTCATGATCATCGCGCGCTGCGAGTCCCTGATTCTCGAGCAGGGCATGGAAGACGCGCTCACACGTTGCCATGCATACGTCGATGCCGGCGCCGACGGCATCATGATCCATTCGCGCAAGAAGGATCCCGGCGAAATCCTAGAGTTCTGCGACAAGTTCCGCGCCTCAGACTCCACGACGCCGATCGTCGTCGTGCCGACTTCGTTCAACTCCGTGACCGAGTCGGAATTAGCGTCGCACGGGGTCAACATCTGCATCTACGCGAACCAACTGACCCGCGCCGCATTCCCGGCCATGCAGTCCGTGGCGCAGGATCTTCTGCGCTATCACCGCGCGTTGGAGGTGGACGCCCGCCTCATGCCGTTCAAGAAGATCATAACGCTGATAGACGGTTGAAGACATGCAGTATCTCGTCCAATTCTTCGCCTGGCTGATGGATTGGTGCCATTCGTGGTGTCCAAACTACTGGGCCGACATTGTCATCTTCACTTTCTTCACGAAAGTTCTGCAATTCCCCGTGTCGCTCTGGTGCCAGGTGAACTCCCTGAAAATGGTATCGCTCATGCCTGCCACCAACCGCATCAAGATGGAGCACTACGGCGACGACGACGCAATCGGGGAGGAGACGGCGGCCTTGTTCAAGCGGGAAAAGTACCATCCCATGCTGTCGCTTGTGCCCCTTGCCATCCAGATCGTGATTCTCATGGCGTTTGTCAAGGTCATATACGGGATCGGCGACAAACTCACCGTTCCCGGAGCGGCCAAACCGCTTATCGCCTGCGTCCCGTGGACGGATGGTGGCCCCGCATGGCTCATGCCGCTTTTCGCGGGTGCGGCGGCATGGCTTCTCGGCTACACGCAGAACATCTTCAACCCCCTCCAGCACGAGCAGACGCGGACGCAGCAAATCATCACGAACGGCATATCCATTTGCATATCGCTGTTCCTCGGCTGCTTCGTCGCGGCGGGCGTCGGCCTCTATTGGGCGACAAGCAACGTCTTCTCCATTTTGGTCCAGTTGTGCGAAAATCTCGTCATACCGCCCAAAAAGCACGTGGATTATCCCGCGCTGAGGCGGTCGCAGGCCGAACTGGGCAAGTTCGAGGCAGGGCTGAAGAAGAAGGCCTCGGCTTCGCCGGAAGACAAGAAGCGCGAGAAAAACGACTACAAGCGGTTCTTCCATGTCGCCAACAAGCACCTCGTGTTCTACGCCGAGGGTGGCGGCTACTACAGGTATTTCCAGAGTGTTGTCGAGTGGCTTCTTGCGCATTCAAACGTGACCATCCACTATGTGACGAACGACCCGAAGGACGGCGTTTTCGCATTGGCGGAGAAGAATCCGCACATCAGGGCCTATTACATCGGCCCCGTCAAAATCATTCCGCTCATGATGAAGATGGACGCCGACATGGTAGTCATGACGACGCCGGATTTGAACACGTACCAGCTGAAGCGCTCATACGTGAAGAAGGACGTCGAATACGTCTATCTCGACCATGGACCGACAAGCGTTCACATGTGCTATCGCAAGGGGGCGTTCGACCACTTCGACACCATCATGGCGAATGGCCCATTCCAAGTCGCCGAACACCGCGCGACCGAAAAACTTTACGGATTGAAGGAAAAGAAGATCGTCGAATCAGGGTATCCGCTTCTCGATCTACTGCTGTCTGCGCCGGCACCGGCAAAACCCGTCTCGGACAGTCGCCGCATCATGATCGCGCCGTCGTACCAGACCGATTGCATACCCGACTCCTGCCTTGACGCGCTTGTGGAGGCCATAACCGCCGCGAACCCCGATTGCACGGTCGTTTTCCGGCCGCATCCCCAGTATGTCCGGCGCTTCCCAGCGAAGATGCAGGCGATTGCGGAACGCTACAAAGACCGCGCGAATGTCGTCATGGAGGCCGACTTCTCGAAGCCCTCAACAATGGACATGGCCGACGTCCTTGTGACAGACTGGTCGGGAATCGCCTACGAATACGCGTTCAAGACCAGACGCCCCGTCGTATTCATAGACACCCCCATGAAGGTCATCAACCCGGAGTGGAAACGCATCGGGCTGACGCCGACGGACATCTCCTTCCGAAACGAGGTTGGCGTGTCAGTCCCCCTCGACGACATCCCGGCCGCAGGCCGCGCCGTGGCGGACATGTTGGCGAATCCTGACAGGTTTGCCGCCAGAATCGACACGCTGCTTCAGTCTAAATTCTTCAACCCTGGACACGCCGGGGAGGTTGTCGGCAAGTACATTCTCGAATCGCTGATCAGCAGGAGAAAGGGAGCAGAACAATGACATTCGCGTACATCGATCCATCCGTCATGTCCTACACGGTGCAGGCCGTCGCGGGCGTAATCATCGCGCTCGGCGTCGTCTTCGGCGTCGTTTGGCGCAAGATCAAGAGAGGCGCCAGCAAGGCCCTCGGCCGTGATGAAAACGCCGGCAAGGAAGTGGAAGAGGACGTTTCGCTAAAAGAATAACCAGGACACCCGTCCTAGCTTTTTTCCATGCGCAGAATAGATTTGACCACGATGAAGTCGTGGATGATTCTTTGTTTGGCGCTAAGCTTCATGCTGTGCGTCTTCGCCCCGTTTGAGGCGTTTTTCGCGAACGGATCTGAATTCTGGTTCAATCTGTCACATATCCTGCCGGTCTGCGTGGTTTCGTTTGCAACGGTGTTTCTCGTTCTGGCCGCCGCAGGATTGGTCCTCGTTCGTCTGAAGTTTTTTCCCGCGCTTTACGCGCTGTTCCTCGTATTGCTTGTAGTCCTGTACATACAGGGGAACTACATTCCGCGACCATATGGGGTTTTCAACGGAGCCGAAATCGACTGGAAGGCACCTGAGTACAGGCGTTTGTCCAACGCGGGGCTTGCGCTTTTCGTGATTGGACTTGCGGCATGGATCGCCATTTCCGCAATCAGCGCCGCGAGAAAGCAAATTGCTCAAATAGGCAATTGGATTTGCCTCGTCTTGATCGGCATCCAGCTTCTGACGCTGCCGACGCTCTATTTCAAGTATGCCCTGTCACGGGAAAACGCGGGTCCCGATCTCGCGGTCACTTCGGACAAAATGTTTGAGCTCTCCCCGACGAACAACGTCCTCGTGGTCCTTTTAGACTCCTTTGATGGCCAGTATTTGCAGGAGATCCTCGCGGGCGACGAGCGCGAATTCGCGCAGGATGTTTTGCGGGACTTTACTTTCTATCCGGACACTCTAGGCAAATACCCCACAACGAAAGGTGCCCTGCCACACATACTGACTGGCGTTCCCTACACGAACGAGGTTCCTTTTGCCGATTATGTTAGGAATGCCTACGTGGACAACCCCCTTACCGATGCGTTTGCCAAAAACCATTACTCCATCGGGGTTTACACATCGCCGAAATTCCTCGCGGCCGATTCCATCGCCTACGAGAACGTGGTCAAGGAGACATTTTCCGTAGCCAAGCCCGCCGCATTCGCCTCCACGCTCTACAAGCTGGTCGCCTTCAATTATTCCCCCCATGATCTGCGAAAGTATTTTATGGTGAATGCCGACGACTTTATGCAGTACCGCCGGTCCCAATCGACCTCAAAACCGTTCTCGGAATCCAATCGTGCGTTCTACCGGGCAGTTAATAGTCCCGGTGAAATGTTCATTGGCGCCAATGAAAACGTTTTCCGCTTCTACCACCTTAGGGGCACCCATCCCCCGGCAAAATATGGGAAGGACTTAGAAGCTGTAAAAGGGAGGAAGCCAACTTTTATAGACCAATCGCTTGGGTGTCTTACCCTACTCAAGGCTTTTGTCGAGCAACTTCGCAACGTCGGCGCCTACGACGTGTCAACCATAATCGTCATGGCAGACCATGGCAATGTCGGGAAAGACCAGAACCCTGTCTTCATGGTGAAAAACAAATATGAAAGCCATGAACTCCGCGTGTCAGACGCAAAAATGTCATACGATTACCTGTTCAATCTGCTTCTGGCCCGCATAGGGGACGGAACGGAAATAAGCGAGGAGTCCATCAGGGAGTACGCGGCCCGCAATCCGCAAAGATCCTTTCTCTATTATCAGTGGGACAATATTTGGAGCCGCAATTACTTGCCGATTATCGAGGAGATGGTTCTTGTCTCCGGCACGGCGGCAGTCGAAGACGGGGCTGTTTTTGAAAAGACAGGCAATGTCTTTGGAGGGTTTGATCTGCGGCCATACCGACTGGGGACGGACGTTTATTTCGGATACAACGGCTCTGCAAATGATTATATAGTGAAGGGCATGTGGCAAGAGCGCAGCTGCCATCGCACACAAGGGCCGGAAGCGGCAATGTCTTTCCAATTGACTGGCAGATTGCATGACATGGTCCTTGACATGGACTTTTTGTCCACAAGCGAGAAGAGCCCGTTCGACGTGCTCGCAAACGGCGAACTGATAGGCCGCCATTCCGCGCGAGGACATCATAACGTAAAGTTCGACATCCCGTCATCGTGCGTCGGCCGAAACCAGAAGCTTTTAATTCAACTCGTCGCAAAAGCGCCGACTCCGATTGGCAATTCGACGTCTCAAAAGAGCACCCCCAATCTTTTGTTGCGCCTTTATTCCATGAAGATATCGGCGGCGGGCGAAAAGCAAACGCTGTCGTTTGCGCGAAGGGACGGCGCCGCGGCCCTCAATTGGTGCGTGTCGGGGACGAGCACTCCGGAAAAGGATTATACCTGGACGAACGATGACACCCTCACCATGAGATTCCACGTGTCGCGATTCCGCATGGACAAGCCGTTTTTCGTCAAACTCGCCTATCACACCTTTCTTCCGCGCGAACACGTGGTCGTTTCCTCGAACGGTCGTGAAATCGCCGACTTTACGGCCAAGGGCAAGGAGAAGAGAACTTTCAAGATTCCACCGGAATGCTTCTGCGAAGACGGCACCGTTGATTTTTCACTTAAAATGCCAGATGCCATTTCCCCGAAGGAGCTGGGGATTGGAGGCGATCCTCGGCGACTGGCATTGCAACTGCATCACATCACGTTCTGGTAACTCGCGCGGTCTGAGTGGAAGCTGGACAAATCTCAAAACGGGATGGTCGGTGGGCGCGGAGGCGCGACATTCTCATGCGCATAAAAAACTGTGCTACGTATAAAGCCTGGTTGCTTGTTGTCGCGACGTTGGTTTTCATGCTGGGCGTCTTTGCCCCGCTTGAGGCGTTTTTCGCGAACGAGTCCGAATACTGGTTCCATCTGTCTCATTTGCTTCCAGTCTGCGCCGTTTCGTCCGCGACGGTGTTTCTCGTCCTGGCCGCCGCCGGCTTGGGATTCGTTCGCCTGAAGGCGTTTCCCGCAATATACGCGCTGTTCCTTGTATTGCTTGTCGTCCTCTATGTACAGGGCAACTACATGCCGCGCCCATATGGGGTCTTCAACGGGGCCGAAATCGACTGGAAGGCGCCAGAGTACAGGCGTCTGTCCCTCGGCGGCAAGACACTTTTCGTGGGCGGTTTTGCTGTCTGGATCGCCATTTCCGCAATCAGCGCCGCGAGAAAGCAAATTGCTCAAATAGGCAATTGGATTTGCCTCGTCTTGATCGGCATTCAGCTTCTGACGCTGCCGACGCTCTATTTCAAGCATGTCCTGTCGCAAGAAAACGCAGGTCCCAATCTTGAGGTCACGACGGACAAGATGTTTGAACTCTCCGCGACGAACAACGTCCTTTTTGTTCTCTTGGACACCTTTGACGGTCAATTTCTAGAGGAGATCCTCGCGGGTGACGAGCGCGAATTCGCCCGAAACGTACTGCGGGACTTCACGTTCTATCCTGACACACTTGGCAAATATCCGACAACCAGGGGAGCCGTGCCGCACATACTGACCGGCGTTATATACACCAACGAAGTACCGTTTGCCGATTACGTGAGAAGCGCCTATGTCGGCAATCCCCTGTACGATGCGCTTGAAAAGAACCATTATTCAGTCGGGGTATACACATCGGGAAACTTCCTGTCGGGCGATCTTGTGACATACGAGAATGTCGTCAAGCGGTCATATTCCCTGGCCCGTCCCGCCGCATTTGCTTCCACGCTTTACAAGCTGGTCGCTTTCAATTATTCCCCGCACGATCTGCGAAAGAATTTCATGACGAGCGCCGACGATTTCACGCAATACCGCCGCTCGCAATCGACTTCAAAACCGTATTCCGATTCCAACCGGGCATTCTACGATGCCGTTAGGGAAACTGATGGAATCGTCGTCGGAACACACGAAAACGTTTTCCGCTTTTATCATCTTTGGGGTGCGCATCCCCCGGCGAGATATGGGAAGGACTTGAAAGCGGTGAAAGGCAGAAAGCCCACGCTAATAGACGAATCACTGGGATGCCTGACTTTGCTTGACGCCTTTTTCGGCCAGCTGCGCGCAACTGGCATTTATGATGCGTCAACCATTGTGGTCCTGGCAGACCATGGCGCTTTGGCACAATCCCAAAACCCGGTTTTCATAGTAAAGAACAAATCGGAAAAACACGACTTCAGGGTTTCTGATGCGAAAATGTCGTATGACTACCTGTTCAACATGCTGTTGGCCCGCATAAGGGATGGGGTGGAAATAAGCGAGGAGGCCATAAGAGAATGCTCTGCGCGCAATCCGCGACGAACCTATCTTTTTTACCAGTGGGACAATATCTGGAATCGCGTTTATCTGCCCGTCATCGAGGAGATGGTCCTTGCCGCCGGCACGGCGGCCGATAAAGATGGCACGGGAATGCAAAAAACGGGAAAACGCCATGGGGGGCTATACTTGCAATCATATCAGGTGGGGTCCGTAATTCAATTTGGCCGAGGGGGGAATGCGGATGCTTTCATCGTGGACGGGTTGTGGAAGGCACGGGATTTTCATCGAACACTCGTGGCTGAAGCGACAATGTCATTCAAGTTGTCGGGAAAATTGCGAAGGCTGACCCTCGATTTGGATTTCTTGTCCACAAGCGATTCATGCCGATTCGATTTGTTCGCCAATAATGTGCCCATCGCCAGCCATTGCGGGCGTGGACGCCACAATTTGGAATGCGACATACCGACCTCATGTATCGGACGGGACAGGAAGTTGGCATTGAAGTTTGTCACCAAAAGGCTAAATGGCGATGAAACGCCTATCTTTGCGCAGTATGAGGCCGATTCCCTGTTTAGACTCTATTCCATGAGCATTTCATCAAACCACGGAACGGAAAAGCTTTCTTTTGCGCGAAAAGACGGCGCGACGGCCATGAAGATTTGCCAGACGGGCATAAGCCGTCCTGAAAAAGATTACACGTGGACTAACGAGGAAATCCTCACCATGAGGTTCCATGTGGCGAAAGATGATCGAAACAAGCCTTTCCGCGTCAAACTCGCGTATCGCACCTATCTTCCCCGCGAACACATCGTCGTTTCGGCAAACGGCCAGAAGATAGACGACTATGTGGCAAAAGGCAAGGAAACGCGAACATTCAAGATTCCACCGGAATGCTTTGGCGATGACGGCACTGTCGAACTGTCGCTTCAAATGCCAGATGCCGTTTCCCCGAAGGAACTGGGACTTGGTGGTGACACGCGACGCCTGGCATTGCAACTGTATCGTGTGACGTTACAGTAAACAGGGCCATTTCGCGTCGGTGCGACAACCGACTTTTTGCTATACTGTAACTGCAAAGGAGGCGTTCTCCCGCTTCACTTAAACCCAGCATTCAGGTTACGACTATGCACATCGCCAGGCAATCCCGTCTTTCGCACCACGGCCGACTCGCCGCGCCATTTTTCCTCGCGGCCGCCTTGTTCATTTCAACCGTCCTTGGCATTGGCTGCCTCTCGACGCGCTCCGCGGCGGATGGCGGCGCCCGACGCGGCTATTCCGTCGCCGTTCTGGGCGACATCCACTACGACGCCCAGCCACAGGAGCGGTTCCACGCGGCCGGCAAGCCCCTCAACCACCAGCGCAACATCATGATGTGGGAAAAGGAGTTGCCCGCCATCCTCAGCGCCTCGGCCAGCCTCGTCGGCCCCGACACGTCCTTCGCGCTCCAGCTGGGCGACCTGACCGACGGTTCCTCCCGCGATTACGCCGCCCACACGCAGATGCTCGCCGAAGCCTCGTCCGTCCTGAAGAAGACCTATCCCAAAATCCCAGTCATCTCCGTCTGCGGCAACCACGACATTCTCGGGGCCGGCGGCAAGGCCTACAACGACTTCATGGTTCCCTGGCTCACCAAGGAGGTCGCCGGCCTCACGACGAACGCCGTGACGTCCTCCACCTTCGGCTTCCGCCACGGCCCGGACCTCTGGATCTTCATCAACTTCAACGACTCCGATGGCACCGTTCCCACCGTGAAGCGCCTGCTCGCGGCCAATCCCGACGCCCGCTACACCTTCGTCGCGCTTCACGGGCCCGTGCTGCCCATGGACATCTGGAAGTGCCGCTGGTTCTATCTCGGCGCGGAGTCCCAGGACAAACTCCGGCGCCAGGTCCGCGCCCTCCTCGCGCAGCGGAACGCGATTGTCCTCGCGGGCCACGTCCACAGCCTCGAATACAAGGACTGGTTCGGCGACGGCGGGCGCATCACCGAAATGGTGCTCAATTCCGTATCCCGCTCCAAGGACAAATCGCTCAAGCCCGCCGAACCCAAGGTGTACTCCGAGACGCCCGCCGACTACGGCGCCTGGCTGAAGACCGCCCCGACCAACGCGGCGAACGCGAAGTTCGAGGCCCTCTACGAGGAATACCGGCCCGGACTGAAGGCGCGCTTCGCGGCGAGCGCCGTCGGGCACCATGTCCTGCGCGTCTCCGACTCCCGCGTCGTCCTGGAATACTACGGACGGGACGCCCTGAAACCGACCAAGACCTTCCGGCTCCGGTAGCGTCGCCGCGCTAGCGCCGCTGGAAGACGCGGACGTAGTCAACCGCGAACTCGACAGGGTACGTGAGCTCGCTCTCGACGTGGTCCGGGCGGTGGCGGTAGTGGAAGAGCGCGAGGAGCACGAACATCTCGCGCTGGGGCGTCGGACCGACGTAAGTCTGCATCACGCGACCGTCGTAGCGGAAGCGCGCGAGCCCCTCCTCCCATTCGAGCGAGAAGACGTGGAAGTCGTTGTCGGGGTCGGG
>JAEEGL017425107.1_pt1 | contig 13387 bp, 10 predicted proteins | sample 9134231 | NCBI WGS metagenome assembly JAEEGL01 (sample SAMN16246548, study PRJNA631951) | gut metagenome | biome: gut microbiome; feature: rumen; material: fiber-attached | host: Bos | place: Iran: Karaj | collected 2018-10 | reverse complement strand
TTGTGGCGGCAGACGAAAAGTTTACCAGAAAACTTAACTTCCCCAAGAGAGAAAGCCATATTTACTACCTTAAGGATGTAGTTTCCCGTAAAAAGCAGCTTATTCCTCTTTTGAGCGAACTGGTGGATGCACTTGACTGATTTTAGTTAATTGCAAAAAAAAGTGAGAAAATGACTATAGTGCTTGACATGTTTTAAAAAAAAGTATATAGTCAGAACATCATATTTGATTTGCCGGTGTAGCTCAGCTGGTAGAGCGGAGGACTGAAAATCCTTATGTCGTCAGTTCGATTCTGACCGCTGGCAATCAAGCAAGGGACTTAGGTTAAAGCCTGAGTCCTTTTTTTATTGTCATGCTGAAAAAAATGCCAACCGTTTTATTTCTCCCTTTCCTTTTGAATAATTTCTTCCACTTCTTCTTTTGTAACCGGTTCGTTTTCCGAATAGCGTTTTCTTTCGCTTTCAATGTGTTCCCTTTCCCAATGCTGACCCCTGTTCATTCCGGGGCAGTCTGCGGCACATTCCTCCCAGCTTTCTTTACTGTCTGTCATCCAGGTCCAGAAGGGGTAGGTCTGGCACTGAATTGGGCGGGCAGGGTAGGCAGTGCAGCCTTCGTTCCAGAGAATGCAGTCGTAGTTTTTCTTTTCAATCAGGGCAAGAACCGTGCTTCCTCCGTAATAGTTTGCCCATCTGCAGTAGTTTTTTACAAAGTCTTCTGTGCTAAGGTGAAAATAGTTTTTTAGTTCTGTAAGGTCTCTTTTTGAAAGGTAGACAAAACCGGGGGCTTTCCCGCAGCAGGAAGAACACCTCTGGCAGGTAAAATTCAAGCCTTTACTGTAAAAGGGCTGTGTGGGTTTTGTATGTTTATTTTCTGCTTGTGATTTCTTTTCTGATTCTGGCATAAAAATGTGACGTTACCTTTGGCGGTATAAAAAATAAGCAGGAAAGGTTTAGCCCCTCTCCTGCTTAGAATGTATTATTGAAAGAAAAAATTATTTTGCTTTCTTTGCAGGTGCTTTTTTTGCAGCAACTTTAGTTGCCGGTTTCTTTGCCGCAGTTTTAGCAGCAGGTTTTTTAGCAGGTGCTTTGGCAGCAGGTTTTGTTGCAACTTTAGTTGCCGCTTTTGCGGTTGTCTTTTTAGCAGCCTCAGTTTCGTCTACAATCTTTGCATCGGCAGCATTTTTCTTAACGCTCTTAACACCGTTCATTGCACCGGCCATGTCCTTGTAGCCTTCGCTTGTTGCAATAATCTGTCCGTTTGAACTCTTAAGGCGGAAGCGGATTTCTCCCTTCTTGTCCTTGTACACTTCAAACTTAGGATTGGGAAGTGCCTTAAAGCCTTTTACAGTCTGATCCTCAACAGGAACATCTGCATTCTTGATGATGCTGGCAATACCTTTTTTAGCAGTTGCCTTTGTTGAATAAACCTGTGAAGTAGCAATGATTTCTCCGTTGCCTGCCACAAGGTTAAACTTGATGCCGTTCTTTGCATCGCTGATTACGAATTTTCCCATGGATTGCTCCTCCTTATCTGGGCTTATAATATAAGTAAAGTATAAAACGGTTTGTTTAGATTTGCAAATGTTTTTTTCTCGGAACTTAAGATTTAAAAAATACCTGTAATTGAATTTCATTTCCCAATATGCTAAGATAAGTTACTGTCACCAAAAGTGATGGTCTGCTTTGAGTGCTTATGCCCTGAGTGGAAAAGATTATCTAAAGGAAAGAATAATGCCGTATTCTGAACCTACCGACCTTGCAGTGGTCGCCTGTCCCGGTGGAGAAGCTTTCGCCAACGAAGTAATTACCCATCTCCGCCACATGTACAAACATCGCTTTTCCTTAAAGAATGATGTCATCGCCAAACGCTACGATCTTGAAAAAGACAAGCTTGTGCAGCAGATTAACCTTGAGAACGACCTGCGCACATCTGACCTTTGTGTCCGTGGCTCTGTGGACAAGTACCGCCCGCCCATGTTCAAGGCCGATACACGCTTCACCTATTTTGCAAACGGAGAATTCAAAGTTGAACTGAATGAATGTATCCGCGGAAAAGACGTGTATATCGTCCAGGATGTAGAAAACCACGAAGAAATTTCACTCAACGACGGAAAGAACAAAATGCGTCTTTCTGTGAACGACCACGTAATGTGCCTTATCTGTGCAATTGACACAATCCGTCAGGCAGGTGCAAGACAGATTACACTTGTTGTTCCAGTTTACCCATACAGCCGCCAGCACAAAAAGAAGGGACGCGAAGGACTCACCGCAGCACTTCTGGGCCACATCTATGAAAGCATGGAAGTAAGCCGCATCATCACCCTGGACCTTCACTCAAGAGAGATTGTAAATGCATTTGCCCACACTCATCTTGAAAACCTCCATGCCAGTTACCAGATTATCCGTGAGCTTGCCCGTGTGGTAGACCTCACCAAAGAAGACCTGGTTGTTGTAAGCCCTGACACTGGTGCAATTGACCGCAACAAGTTCTATGCAACTGGTCTCAAAAAACCACTTGCCATGATTTACAAAGAAAGAGATTACTCAATCGTTACCCAGGATGCAAAAAATACAAACATCAAGAGCATCAAACTTCTGGGCGATGTAAAGGGAAAAGTAGCCTTCCTTGCAGACGACATGCTTGGAACCGGTGGTACACTCCTTAAGGCAATGGGCTTCCTCCACGAACAGGGAGCAACAAAAGTTATTGCCGCAATCAGTCTTCCTTTCTTTACAGGCAACGCCATCCAGCTCTTTGACGAAGCCTACAAGCAGGGACTTTTCTACCGCATCATCGGAACAAACGCCGTTTACCACGAAGAACTTCTTAAGCGCGAGTGGTACATCAGCACAAATGTTTCCGGTCTCTTTGCAAACGTAATTACCCGCCTGCATCACCAGCAGTCACTTTCTGACCTTCTGGACAACCGCACTATCATTGACAAAATGATAAAAGCAAGCCGCCCGCAGGAAACAAAGAATGCACAGCTTTCTGACCCTCCTGCACAGGCACAGAATAACTGCGACCCACAGGCATAATTATCTGATTTTTTTTCCGGACTGTATCTGGTTTAAATGGCCGGTTACAGTCCTCTGCTGCAATCGTGTGGAAGTGCATAAAGGCACCCCGTCTTCCGCACTTCGCCTGTTCGGCTCATGTGGTGCTGTCTTAAAACTTTCTGGACAGCCCCACACTACGGTGCTCCAGCCGGGAGTAGGTTCTATAAAACATGCAGACAGTTTTAAGCGTAGACATTGGAACTTCATCTCTCAAAGCCGCACTCATAAATGAAAAGGGTCAGCTTTCAGGCTACGGAAGATGCCAGTTCCTTTTAAAATCAACAGAACATGCCGCAAGAGAATGGGAAGAAGCTCTAAAAGAGGCAGTTGCTCAAATACAGCAAACCTGTTCTTGCAAACCGGATGCAGTCTGCATAAGCGGTAACGGTCCCACACTCGTTTCTACAGACGGCAGCACTTTACTCTGGAACGAAGAAACTTCCTTTACCCACAAAAGTTCACTTTTCATTCCCCGTCTTCTTGCCTTCAAAAAAAAATATCCTTCTTCATGGCAAAAGCTTAAGTCTATTTTAAGCGGTCCCGAGTATCTTATTTACCGTCTTACTGGAAAAAGTGTTACCATACTTCCGGAAAAACGTTTTCAGACCGCCTACTGGAATGACGAAATGCTTTACCAGGCAGGTCTTTCTGAAGTAAAGGAAAAACTTCCCTCCTTTGTTTCTCCCGGAGCAATGGCCGGAACACTTAACGAAGAGTTTGCAAAAAAACTTTGCCTTCCACAGGGAACACCCTGCTTCTGTGGTGCACCCGATTTTGTAAGTGCCCTTGTGGGAACTGCAACTCTTGCTCCAGGAAGACTCTGTGACAGGGCAGGAAGCAGTGAAGGCTTAAACCTCTGCACAAGCGAACCCTTTACTTCAAGCGGAATAAGAACCCTGCCTTCTGTAAGAGACGGACTTTGGAATGCCAGCGTACTTCTTCCCCGTTCAGGTTCCTGTTTTTCAGAAATGAAACTAAAACTAGAACGTCAGTGCGGACATGAAATTGCTTTTTCATCCCTGGTAGATTCCCTTTTACAGGAAGTTCATTCTGCAAAGACCAGAGACAGTCTTTCACAGGAAGCAAGGCTTCTTTTACAGATTGCTTCTTCCATAAAAAATGGAGTGGAGCTTTTAAAAGAAAACGCTGCCCTAAAAAACATGAGCCCCATAACAGAAATGACTGTTACAGGAGGGCAAAGTTTACACAGCGGCTGGAATCAGTTTAAGGCAGACCTTACAGGACTTAAAGTAAATGTTCTTTCCATAAGGGATGCAGAACTTTTGGGAGATGCAGTTTTTGCCTTTACTGGAATGGGACTTTTTGCTTCTCTTACACAAGCCGCAGATTCTCTTTGCAGAATTGAAAAAACATTTCTTCCTGCATCCTCAGTAAATTACGGAGGTGATTTATTTGACAGTTTATAAAATTCCCCGTCATCTTTCCTGCCTCATCTTTGACATTGACGGTACCCTTTACACAAGTTCCGCCTACGTCTTTGAACAGGTGGACGCTCAGATAAGGCACTTTGCCCACATTCATGGAATGACGGAAGATGAAGCCCGCAATAAAATAACTTCCTGGAGAAGGGAATGGTCTCGTGCCCATGGCGGAAAAAAAATCAGCCTTGGAAATACTTTTACTGCTTTTGGAGTTCCCATTCTTACAAGCATTGAGTGGCGGAACACAATTCTTGAGCCCGAGAAATTTTTACATGTGGACAAAAAAATGCAGGAGACCATAAGTCTTCTTGCAAAAAAATACAAGCTGGTCTGCGTAACAAACAATCCCGTAACTGCCGCAAAGAGAACCCTTCGTGCAATCGGTCTTGAAGAACTTTTACCGAATGTTGTGGGGCTTGATACCTGCATGAAATCAAAACCCAACAAGGATGTTCTCCGTTATGCTGCAAAAATGATGGGGGTTTCCTTTAAGGAGTGTCTTTCTGTAGGTGACCGTTACGATATAGACTTAGCCCTTCCGCTGGAACTTGGCATGGGGGCAATACTTGTTGGTGGGGCAGAAGAAGTGTATGCTCTTCCAGATTTACTTTCCTGCAATGACTAATCAAGCTTTTCGGGAGTAAGACCAAACTCTTCCGGTCTCTGGTGTTCATCGCTTCCGGCAGGTTCAATGTGAATCATCACGTCAAATAAATCCGGTATTTCTTTTCTGATTGCTTCTTCCACCAGTTCTGCTTTTTCGTGGGCTTCGTAAACGGTAATCTTGGGGTCCACTTCTATGTCCAGTGAAATGTCAAAAAGTGAAGCGATTTTTCTTATGCGTGCCCTGTGGGGGTTACTCACTCCGTCAACAGATGCAACTGCGTTAAAAAGTTTTTTGTATAGTTCCTTGTCTGCGTTTCCGTCCATGAGTTCCCTGTTAAGGTCAATAAAAAGTCCACAGGCGTTTTTTAAAACAAGGAGACCGGTTATTATTGCCACAATGGGGTCAATGACCGGTGCATTAAAAAACTTTGAGATTGCAAGTCCTGCCAGCACTCCCCCGGAGAGAAGAATGTCGTTTTTCATGTTGCTTGCGTTTGCTTTAATGATGTCAGAATTTGCCTTTATGCCTAGATGCCTTTGTGTGAGCATGAGAATGAATTTTCCTGCAATGGAAATAAGGGGGGCAGAAAGGGCTAAAAGACTTACTTCCTGAATGAAGTCTCCTGCAGTGATTTTTTTTACTGAAGAAACAATTACCTCAATGCCTGCTGCAAAAATCATGAATACAAGGAGCATGGAAGCGATTGTTTCCTGCCTGCCGCGCCCAAAGGGATATTCCTGATCGCTGGGTTTTGAAATGATAACGCTCACCGCCAGTGCAACCGCAGAAATCAGTACGTCACTCGCTGAATCAATTCCGTCTCCCAGAACTGCAAGTGAACCTGTCATAATTCCTATGCAAAGTTTTATGCCGGCCAGAAGTGCATTTCCTGTCAGCGCAATAACAGCCGCCTTTCTGATAAGTGAAATACGTGTAGTCATCTTCTCTTTTTCCGATGGCATTATAACAGGAAAAATAATAAATGTATATTATAAAGGAAAACTGGCACGTAACGGAGTGGCAGCTGTCATGGGTGTCACTTTGTAGCCGCAGTACTAAAATTAAATCAACAGTAGATTGTGGTGCAAAAATTTGCTGTCATGTAAGAAGTCGCCTGCAACCGTGACCGGCCCCATGACAGATGACACGAGAGTGAAGTGCCAGTTTTCCTAAATATATATATGTTATTTTCATAAAATAGGTGCCATTGAAAAAAAACGCATTAGTCAGTAAAATGCATTCCATGAAAGCAACTGGATCACAGATTATTGTTAAACTACTTGAACTTGAGGGAATAAAAACTGTTGCGGGGCTTCCCGGCGGTTATATTCTTCCATTGTATGATGAGCTGAACAGAAGTTCTATCACCCATGTTCTTGTCCGTCAGGAACAGGCTGCAGGCTTTATTGCCCAGGGAATTGCACGTTCCACAGGTACTCCTGCCGTCTGCATGGTTACAAGCGGACCTGGTGTCATGAATCTTCTCACTGCCGTAGCTGATGCCCGTTGCGATTCAGTCCCAATCATTGCTTTTACAGGTCAGGTAAATACCAGCCTTATCGGAACAGATGCCTTCCAGGAAGCAGACACTTTTGGTCTTTCTTTCCCCATTACCAAACACAGCATGATGGTTACAAAGGCAAAGGATCTCTTTACTGCAATTCCCAAAGCCTTTACCATTGCAACAAGCGGTCGTCCGGGTCCTGTTCTCATTGACCTTCCAAAAGATGTTCAGACAGAAGTTGTGGAGTTTGAAAAATGGCCCACTCTTGAAGAACTTCATGCTCCCCTTGGATCCCTTACTGTAAATAAATTTGCAAGTCCCAAAAAGGAAATAGAAACTTCCGTTGCAGAAATGGCAGCTGCACTTAACGCTGCAGAAAAACCTGTTATTTTTGTCGGTGGTGGCTGCAATAATCCCGAAGCATCAAAAGTGCTTAATCAGATTGCAGATGCTTATGAATGCACCATGACTTCAAGCCTTATGGGAATAGGTGTTTTCCCAAAGTCAAACAAACGCTATCTTGGAATGGTAGGCATGCACGGTTCTCTTGCCGCAAACAAAGCCATGTACCAGGCCGATGTAATTCTTGCCTGTGGTGTACGTTTTGATGACAGGGCAACCGGTGTTATAAAAGAATTCTGCCCCAATGCAAAAATCCTTCACATTGACGTTGATGCCGCAGAAATAAACAAAATCATTCCTTCTGCAATTTCCGTCTGCGGTGATGTAAGGGAAGTACTTCCCCTGCTTTTAAAAGAACTTTCTTCAAACACATCTGCTTCAAAAGAAAGAAGTGCCTGGTGTGAGTCTCTTGCAAAAGAAAATGCTAGTGAAGAATCAGATCTTGTAGGTCGCTGTGCAAATGTTCCCCAGGACAGCTTGAACCCCCGTACCTTCCTCAGAACAGTTCCTGATATGGCAAAAAAAGCAGGAGTAGATCCTTCTTCCCTTATTGTTACAACAGATGTAGGACAGCACCAGATGTGGACTGCCCAGTACTACCCTGTGGAAAAAGCACGTCAGCTTCTTACCAGCGGTTCTCTTGGAACAATGGGCTTTGGTCTTCCTGCCGCAATCGGTGCTTCCCTTTCAAACAGGGACAAGAGGGTGCTCTGCATGAGCGGTGACGGCAGTATTCTCATGAACATTCAGGAACTTGCCACTTTAAGGGAACAGAACCTTGATGTTACCGTTTTCATTTTCCAGAACGGAAGTTTAGGCATGGTCCGCCAGCAGCAGATGTATCTCTTTAACAAAAACTATTCTGCCAGTGAATTCCAGATGGAGGCGGACTTCATCACCATTGCAAAGGGGTTTGGAATTGACGGCGTGTGTGTTAATGATGACCCTGACTGGTACAAAAAAGCCTTTACAAAAGGACCTCATCTTGTTGTAATAAAAATCAATATTGACGAGAATGTACTTCCTTTTGTTGCGGCAGGTCACGCAAATATTGACCCTCTAGTGTAAGATGAAACAGTCTCTTTTCGTGAGGAGCAGGCATGCCCTTCACACAGCAGGTGGAGGAGCCTCAATCACGGAAGGAGTCATCTGGAAATCCCTCTTATTTTTCTTTTTCCCCATTGTTGCAGGAACTCTTTTCCAGCAGTTCTATAACACGGTAGATGCCTTTGTCGTCGGTCAGTTTGTGGGAACGAAAGCCCTTGCGTCTGTAGGCGGAACAACTGCAGTTTATGTAAATCTTCTTATGAGATTTTTTGTTGGTCTTTCAAGCGGGGCAGGTGTTATCATTTCACAGTTCTGGGGAGCAGATGACCAGAGGCAGATGTCGCAGGCAGTACACACCTCCCTTGCACTTGCTCTTGCAGGCGGCATACTTGTAATGCTTTTGGGAATGGGCTTTACCACTACCATGCTCAGGCTGACAAAGACACCGGAAGAAGTAGTTCCACTTTCCCGCACATACCTTATGACTTTTTTTTCAGGAACGATTCCCATGTTCATTTACAATATGGGAGCAGGCATACTCCGTGCCGCAGGAGATTCCCGCACTCCTTACAGGGTTCTTGTAATTGGCTGTGTAACAAACATTGCCCTGGATTTTATTTTTGTTCTTGTTTTTAAACTTGGAGTTTTTGGCGTAGCCCTTGCAACCGTTTTGTGTCAGGTGGAAAGTGCAGTCATTGTCATGGTAATTCTTTCCCGCACAAGAAAAAGTTACCGATTTAAAATTCAGGAACTTTGTTTCCACGGACACATTCTAAAACAGATTCTCCGCATAGGTTTTCCTGCAGGAGTTCAGTCTTCCCTTTACACAATCAGCAATCTTATAATTCAGACAAACTTTAACATCTTCGGAACCGCTTCTGTTGCCGCCTGGGCAGCGTTTGGAAAGATTGATGCAGTTTTCTGGATGACGGTAAGTGCCTTTGGAATTGCCGTTACAACTTTTTCCGGGCAGAACTTTGGTGCCCGTAAAATTGACCGCATTAAAAAGGGAATGTGGGAAACTCTTTTAATGTCTGTCATTGCAACTTTAATCTATACCGTCAGTTTCTGGTTTTTTGGAAGATACTTTTACATGCTTTTTACCAAAGATGCGGAAGTGATAGAAATCGGAATGGATATCCTTCACTTTATGATTCCCTGGTGGATAAGTTATGTTTCAATAGAAGTCTTAAGCGGAACAATCCGTGGAACGGGTAAAAGTTTTGTTCCCATGATGATTACCGTTTTTGGAATATGCGCCCTTCGTCTTGTCTGGATATTCACTTATGTAACCAGACATAATACACTCCATGCAGTTCTTACAAGCTATCCTCTTACCTGGGTGGTTACTTCCCTTGCTTTCTGGATTTACTATTTTATTCTTCTAAAGAAAAAGCATTCTCCATTTTCTTTACAATCAGAGGAATCTTCTCTTTCTTAATTCCACTGTAGTTTAAAACAAAAACATTTTTTTCTGCTTCATTTATTTTTCCAGAATAAAAGTCTGAGAGAAGGGGAAGGTTGATATTTAATTCTTCTGCAAGAACTTTCTGTATTTTTGGAAAATTTATTTTTCTATTCTGACTTTTGTTTATTAAAAGAAAGTGAAGTCCTGCTTCTTTTTCTTCGAGTACACAGCTTTTAAGAATTGAACTTTTTTTTAGGGCAAGAAGCAAATCGTTTCTTAAAGTCCTGTAGTAGTTTTTCATTCTGATTATATGTGAACCGTAATAACCTTCGTCAATAAAACGGGCCAGCGCATACTGTTCAAAACTGCTTACCGGGCAGGAGTAACTTGTGAATTTTTTTGTAAACAATGGAATAAGATTTTCCGGCAGAACAAGAAATCCTATTCTAAAAGAAGGGGAGAGGGTTTTTGAAAAAGTATTTACGTAAATTACACTTCCGGTAGAGTCTGCACTCTGTAAGGTAGGTAGAGGCTTACCTGAAAAACGGAATTCGCTGTCAAAGTCATCTTCGATTATAAAACGTTTTTTTTGCAGCGTTAAGTTTTTTGTTTTTTTTGCCCATTCCAAAAGTTCCTGCCTTCTTTTAAAAGTCATAACTCTTCCTGTGGGAAAGTGGTGGGAAGGGGAAGCGTGGGCAATTTCACATTTGTTTTTTTCTAGTGAAGTTATTTCCATGCCCTGAGAATCTATTTTTATGTTTTTGCAGACTGCTCCATTTAACTTAACTATGTCTGAGATTTTTTTGTAACCGGGGTTTTCCACTCCGTAAACTCTTTCTTTTCCCAAAAGTTCAATCAGAATCCAGTAAAGATTTTCTGTTCCTGCTCCCACAACTATCTGACTGGTGTTCACATTCATTCCGCGGAATTCCCTCAGGTAGTTTGCAATTGCTTTGCGTAATTCGTAAACCCCAAAGGCATCTGTTTTGGAAAGAAGTTTTTCGTTTCCTGATTGCAGTACTTCCCGCATTACATGTGACCACTGCCTGAAAGGGAATTTTTCAAAACTTACTGCGTTACTTTTAAAATCTGCAAAATATTTTTTTTCTTCTGAGATATCTTTTTCTTTTTCAAGACTTTGTTTTTTTTCTGCCAGAGGAAGATAGTCGGAAATAAAAAAGCCTTTTTTTTCAAGGGAATAAACGTAGCCTTCATCAATAAGACGGGCATAGGCGTTCTGTACGGTAATGACGCTTATTCCAAGATTTTCTGAGAGGGAACGTTTTGAAGGAAGTTTTTCTCCGGCTAAGAGGGTGCCTTCCTGAATCTGTTTTTTTATGTTCTGAAAAAGATACTCGCACAGCCCCGTAGAGCCGCGTTTTTCAAAAGAAATCGTAATCATATCTGGTATTATAAAAAATATATGATTTTGAGTATATACATAATACCAGTTTTTTAGTAAGTTTTGTAAAGTAACGTTTCCTCTGTCATAGAGAACGAAGCGAGTTTACGCGAAGCGGAAACTCGTAGAGAAAGCGAAAGCTTTCTCCTCATATCGAGCGAAGTCGAGATGTCTATGTTTGTTTTTGCAGAACAGGAATAGATTTCTCCACTCCGCTTCGCTCCGGTCGAAATGACAATAAAGGTTCGTCCGGTCGAAATGACAATACTGCTTCGTTCGATAGAAATGACAGAGAAAGATACATGGAGGTTTTTATGGATAAACGTCTTTTGACAGTTCAGGATATTTCCTGCGTGGGTCAGTGCTCACTTACTGTGGCATTACCAATCATTTCTGCCTGTGGAATTGAAACTGCAATTCTTCCCGGTTCAGTTCTTTCAAACCACACTGCACCTGGTTTTTCTGCATGGACTTTCCATGACCTCACTGATGAAATGCCAAAGATTCTTGACCGCTGGCAGAAAGAGCACATCGACTTTGATGCCTTTTACACAGGCTATCTTGCCCGCACACAGATTCAGCCGACCCTGGACATTATGAACAAAACTGCCCGCCCGGGTGCCCTTCGCATAGTGGATCCTGCCATGGCTGACAACGGAAAACTCTACGCAGGTTTTGACGAGGACTTCCCGAAAGAAATGGCCCGGCTCTGCGTTGGTGCAGACTACATTCTTCCAAACCTTACTGAGGCATCTTTCCTTCTTGGCATTCCCTATGTGGGTTCAGATTACGATCAGAATTATATTGAAAAAGTCTGCCGTGACCTTCATAAACTTGGTGCAAAGAACGTAATCCTTACAGGCGTTAGTTTTGAAAAAGACAAGCTTGGCGTAGCAGTATTTAACGGTGCAACTTTTGATTACTATTTTACAGAGCGCCTTAATGCCTCACTACACGGAACAGGTGACATTTATTCTTCTGCCTTTGCAGGTGCCCTTCTGCGTGGTAAGAGTCCGCTTGAGGCTGCAAGTCTTGCCGCAGATTTTGTAGTGGAGTCAATCAAGCACACACTGGATGACAAAGACCACTGGTACGGCGCCAAGTTTGAAAAAGCCATACCTTACCTTGTGCAGAGACTGTCATAAACCTCTTCTATAAAAAGTTGATTTTTGCTATATTATCCCCATCAAAAAATCTTGATGAGGATAGTATATGGCTTCAAACTACGACTTTAAAAACATCGAGCCAAAATGGCAGAAATATTGGGATGAAAACAAAACATTTAAAGTAACTGAAGATGCTAAGTTTTCTAAAGACAAGAGGCGTTATGTTCTTGATATGTTCCCTTATCCAAGTGGAGCTGGTCTTCATGTAGGTCATCCTGAAGGATATACTGCAACAGACATCTGGTGCCGCTATCTTCGCATGAAAGGCTATAATGTCCTTCACCCCATGGGATACGATGCATTCGGTCTTCCTGCAGAAAACTATGCTATCAAAACCGGAACTCATCCTGCAACAACAACTTTCCAGAATATCGATCACTTTACCCAGCAGATTAAGGCACTGGGCTTTTCCTACGACTGGGACAGATGCATCATCACCTGTACCAGCGACTACTACAAGTGGACTCAGTGGATTTTCCTCCAGCTGTACAAGCGTGGTCTTGCTTACGAAGCAGAAACTCCAATCAACTGGTGTCCTTCCTGCAAAACAGGTCTTGCAAACGAAGAGGTTAAGGAAGGTCACTGCGACAGATGTGGTGCAGAAGTTACCCACAAAACAATCCGCCAGTGGATTTTAAAAATCACCGCTTATGCAGAACGCCTGCTCTCTGACCTTGACGGACTTGACTGGCCTGAAAGTGTAAAACTCATGCAGAAAAACTGGATCGGTAAAAGTGAAGGTGCAGAGGTTGACTTCTACGTTGCAGACAAAGACGGAAAAGCTACTGACCAGAAACTTACCGTTTATACCACAAGATGTGATACTCTCTTTGGTGCCACTTACATGGTGGTTTCTCCAGAACATAAACTGGTTTCAAAAATCACAACTGCAGAACAGAAAGATGCTGTTGAAGCTTATGTTGAGGCTGCCGCAAAAAAATCAGACCTTGAACGCACTGACCTTGCAAAAGACAAGACAGGTGTTTTCTCTGGAAGCTATGCAATAAATCCCGTTAACGGAAAACTCATTCCAATCTGGGTTGCAGACTATGTTCTTATCTCTTACGGAACAGGTGCCATCATGGCAGTGCCTGCTCACGACACCCGCGACTGGGAGTTTGCAAAGAAATTTAATCTTCCCATCATTGAAGTGTTAAAGAGCGAAGTGGACGTTCAGAAAGAAGCCTGGACTGAAGACGGAATTCATGTAAACTCAGACTTCCTTGACGGTCTTAACAAAAAAGATGCCATTGCAAAAATGCTCGAGTTCCTTGCAGAAAAAGGAATCGGAAAAAAAGCAGTGAACTACAAGCTTCGTGACTGGGTCTTCAGCCGCCAGCGCTACTGGGG
>JAEEGL017142562.1_pt1 | contig 13387 bp, 6 predicted proteins | sample 9134231 | NCBI WGS metagenome assembly JAEEGL01 (sample SAMN16246548, study PRJNA631951) | gut metagenome | biome: gut microbiome; feature: rumen; material: fiber-attached | host: Bos | place: Iran: Karaj | collected 2018-10 | reverse complement strand
GCCTGCCATGCCACTTCCATGATGAAACGGACGGCCATGCGGGTGTCCTTGTTGGCACCGCAGAAAGCGTCAACCACATAGAGATCCTTGCCGCTGAGTTGTTTCTTGGCGAGGTCTTTCACTTGTGCCCACACCTCTTCGCTCATCGGGTGGTTGTCGTTCTTGTAGCCTTCGGTGGTCCACCACACGGTGTCTTTCGACTTTGCATCCATGACGATGTATTTGTCCTTGGGCGAGCGTCCGGTATAAATGCCGGTCATCACGTTGACGGCGTCGAGTTCAGTCAAAACGCCTTTGTCGTAACCGGTGAGCTCAGGGTTCATCTCATCCCTGAAGAGCTGCTCGTAAGACGGGTTATAATAAATGTCGTTAACGCCGGTAATGCCGTATGCGGCTAACGCGGCTCTGATTTCTTCGATGTTTTTTGCCATATTGTTTTGTTTGAATGAATGATGCGCAAAGTTAAAGCAAAAAAATCATATCTTTGCAGCCTGATTTATTTTTTTAACAATAAAACCCATAAAAATAGTATGAGAAAAATGATCCTACCATCAATAATGATGGCGTTGATTATGATGCTCCCTCTCGGAGCGATGTCCCAATCGGGAATTGAGAATTATGTTTCAGCCTCTGGCTGTGTCGTTTATCATGCTCCAGTGTACCATACCGGGACGGATGGATATGTTTTTGACTTTGAAGCGGATTATGATGCGGAACATCTCTTGGAGTGTACGGTCATGGATGCTGACGGCGACGGCAACAATTGGAGCCTCTCTCCTGTTGGAGAAGGCTTTGGCCACAATGGCTCGAATGGTATGCTGATGTCTTATTCATATAATAATGTGACACAAACGGCATTGTCGCCGAACAATTTCTTGGTGTTGCCCCAGATCACTATTACCGCCAATAACAAGATGTTGACGTTTTTTGCCCGCGCCTTGGATGACCAATATCCGGCTGACCATTTTGGTGTGGCAGTCTCAACTACGTCAAACAATGTCCCGTCTGCTTTCGCCATGTTGCAGGAGTGGACGATGACCGCTGGTGGTTGGCACCAGTATTCCGTTAACCTGAGCAGCTATGTCGGTCAGAATGTTTATATTGCAATACGTCACTTCAACAGCACCGACAACTTCTGTCTTTGTGTTGACGATATCGTGTTCAATGGTGGGACCATGGATCCTTTGGCATCATGCAGCATTAGCTCGGACGGTGTGGCCGAGTCGGTTGATCCCTTGGGAAGATACCATTTCCTCAACACGGAAGGATTCGTCAACGGTTCTGTCCATAGCACCATCGTGCAGGCCGTTTACCAGTCAGGTGTCACCATGCAGTCGGAGTATGCGTGGACTTTCCGCGATGGCGATGAGTTCCTCGGATCTCCCACAGGCCTTCAGGCGGTGAGTGATGGCAATCAGGTGGATCTCACATGGACACTCCCCGCAATGTCGATGGGCGGCAACGTCGGTGAGCTTTATTATGATTTTGCCGACAGCACGTTTTCGAATTTGACCCTGATTGATGCCAACAACGACGGGAAGAACTGGGTCGTTTATCCATATTACGGCTATGGCGGTGGCAACTGCATCAAGTCGGCCTCATGGCAGGGTGACCAGCTTAACCCCGACAATTTCCTTGTGACTCCCAAGGTGACCGCCACATCTCAATGCGTCGTTTCCTTTATGGCACATGACAGTGGTATGCCAGGCATCGCTCCCGACCCAGAGCATTTCGGCATCGCCGTTTCCACAGGTAGCAACACCAATGCCTCTGACTTCGTGATGGTTCAGGAATGGAACAGCACAGGCACCTACACACAATATACCGCAGACCTTTCGGCATACGCCGGGCAGGAGATTTACATCGCCCTTCGCCATTTCAACACCACAGGGTCAACCTATTATTTGATCGTCGATGACATCCATGTGACTGGGATTGACGCTTCTGTGCCGCAAAACGCCATAGGTGTCAACGTCTATAGCAACAACGAACTGATTGCGATGCTTAACCATGGTGAGACCTCATACACACACATGGTCAACCGCTACAATGCGGAGTATTGCATCCGTGTGATCCAAAACGGCAACATGGAGACGGGTGATTATTATGCTCTTGCAGCTCCCCAGTGCGCTAATGTGGAACTTGATTGTGTCGCGCCTAAGGATCTTACTGGACAGTACGATGGTGGCATGGTCACGCTTTCATGGGAGAGGAAGATCTATACTGGCTTTGAGGAGGATCCTGATGGCTGGACTTTCCTTGATGCCGACGGCGACGGCCAGGTCTTTGGGATTTATTACGGTGGAGGCATGAACGCTGACGGAAGCGTGAACACCACCAACACCAACGCCAGCCTCAGCTCGTTCTCCTACCTCAATGGCTTGGGCTCGCTGACCCCTGACAACTATGCTTTCATGCCCAAGGTGAAGATCCTTGAGGATGCCCGTATATCGTTCTACGCCTCGGGATATGACCCCAGGTATCCGTCAGAACATTTCGGCATCGCCGTGGCTGACGGCGAAGGCTCCAACATCGTTACCATCGCTGAATGGAACACAACCTACCCGTATTCCAACTATACCGTTGACCTCTCGGATTATGCTGGTCAAGAAGTGTTTGTGGGCTTCCGCCATTTCACAACCACATCCAACTATGCGATTTGCATCGACAATATCACGCTCACCAACGCTGTTTGGGCAGGCACTTCAAGTGTGACAGTCCAATACAACATTTATAGCTCGACTGACAACGTGAACTATTCGTTGGTCGGTTCGGTGGATGGTGACCATACCAGCTTCCAGTTCAACGCCAAGTCAATGGATGTTTATTACCAAGTGACCGCGGTCAACACGATTTCGGGAGGCGTGACTTGTGAGTCGAACCCTGCTATGTCAGCCGATGGTATTCATAATTATGTGCAGCTGACAGTGGAGAACAGTGCCACTCAAACTATAACGTTGACAGAAGGGTGGAACTGGATTTCGGCCAACGTTGAAATCACTTTGGACGAGCTTAAAGAAGCCCTTGTGAATACATTGGGAAATACCGCTATCCAAATTAAATCAAAGGATGAGACAACTAGTTATAACGGCACGAGATGGAGGGGAACATTGAACTCTTTAGATGTTGCTTGTATGTATAAGATCAATGTCAATGCTGATATTGAGCTCACTTTTTCAGGCACTCGTGTCAACCCCGCAGGACATCCTGTTACCATCCATAATGGGGCTAACTGGATAGCTTACCCGCTTGATGTAGTTATGTCACTTGACAACGCATTCGAAGGATTTGCCGTCAGTGGCGACATGGTCAAATCCAAGGATTTTTACTCTACCTATTCTGGAAGATGGAGAGGGACGCTGGACTCGCTTGAACCTGGTAAGGGCTTGATTTACAAGTCTAATGCGACAGGCGATAGAGCTTTGGTTTTCCCCAATAGCGCAAAGTGATATTGATAAGAAAAGCATATTTGATAGATGAAAAAGATATATTTGCCATTGTTGGCACTGCTTTTGTCACTTCCTTTTGGAGCGATGTCCCAATCGGGAGTTGAAAACTATGTATCAGCTTCTGGATGTGTTATTTACCATGCGCCAGTGTATCATATTGGGACTGACGGATACGCTTTCGACTTTGAAGCGGATTATGAAGAGGGTCGATTGTTGGGTTGCACGGTCATGGATGCTGATGGCGACGGCCACAACTGGAGTCTCTCTCCTGTCGGGGAGGGCTTTGGTCACAATGGCTCTGATGGTGTGCTGATGTCATATTCCTATAATAATGTGACGCAAACGGCATTGTCTCCGAACAATTTCTTGGTGTTGCCTCAAACAGCAATTACCGCGAATAACAAGACGCTGACGTTTTTCGCCTGTGCCTTGGATGAGCAATATCCGGCAGACCATTTTGGTGTGGCGGTATCTACCACATCCAACAGTGTCCCGTCAGCCTTTGCCATGTTGCAGGAGTGGACGATGACCGCTGGCGGCTGGCATCAGTATTCTGTTGACTTGAGTAGTTATGTCGGTCAGAATGTTTACCTTGCGATACGCCATTTCAACAGCACCGACAATTTCTGCCTTTGCGTGGATGATATTGTGCTGAATGATGGGAATATGGATCCTTTGACGGCTTGCGACATCACTTTGGATGGCGTGACAGAGTCTGTCAATCCTACGGATAGATATCATTTCTTTAATACGGATGGATTCGCCAATGGCTCTGCCCATAACACTGTTGTGAGGGCGTTTTATCAATCAGGTTCTGTTATGCAGTCGGAGTATGCGTGGACTTTCCGCAACGGTGATGAGTTCCTTGGTTCTCCCACAGGTCTTCAGGCGGTGAGTGATGGCAATCAGGTGAGCCTCACGTGGTCACTTCCCGAGATGTCGGGTCCTGGCTGTGTCGGCGAGCTATATTATGATTTCGCTGACAGCACGCTGTCCAACTTGACTTTGATTGATGCTAACCATGACAACATGAACTGGGTCGTTTATCCTTATTATGGCTACGGCGGCGGCTACTGCGTCAAGTCGGCTTCGTGGCAGGGTGACCAGCTTAATCCCGACAATTTCCTTGTGACTCCCAAGGTGACCGCCACAGACCAGTGTGCCGTTACCTTCATGGCTCACGACAGCGATATGCCGGGCATCGCTCCTGACCCGGAGCATTTCGGAATCGCCGTTTCCACGGGAAGCAACACCAACGCCTCTGACTTCGTGATGGTTCAGGAATGGAACAGCACAGGCACCTACACACAATATACTGCCGACCTTTCAGCATACGCCGGGCAGGAGATTTACATCGCCCTTCGTCATTTTAACACCACAGGCTCAACTTATTATTTGATCGTCGATGACATCCATGTGACTGGCATTGATGCCAATGTGCCGCAGAATGCCGTGGGTGTCAATGTCTATAGCAACAATGAGCTTGTGGCCATGCTTAATCATGGTGAGACTTCATACACACATGGGGTCAACCGCTACAATGCGGAGTACTGCATCCGTGTGATCCAGAACGGCAACATGGAGACGGGTGATTATTATGCCCTTGCGGCTCCCCAATGCGCTAATGTGGAGCTTGATTGTGTCGCCCCTAAGAACTTGTCTGGACAGGTCGATGGCGGCATAGTCACGCTTTCATGGGAGAGGGAGATATTTACTGGTTTTGAGGAGGATCCTGACGGCTGGACTTTCCTTGATGCCGATGGTGATGGTCAGGTGTTTGGGATTTATTACGGCGGTGGCATGAACCCCGATGGAAGCGTGAACACCACCAACACCAATGCCAGCCTCAGCTCGTTCTCCTACCTCAACGGCTTGGGTGCGCTTCAACCTGACAACTATGCTTTCATGCCCAAGGTGAAGATCCTTGAGAATGCCCGGATGTCGTTCTACGCCTCGGGTTATGATCCCTCATATCCGACAGAGCATTTCGGTGTGGCTGTCGCGAATGGCGACGGCACCAATATCACCACTATCGCCGAATGGGATTCGTCCAACCCCTATTCCAACTACACCGTTGATCTCTCGGATTATGCGGGGCAGGAGATGTTTGTCGGATTCCGTCATTTCACCCATGTGTCAAATTATGCGATTTGCATTGACAATATCACCCTTACCAATGTCGTTTGGTCAGGCACTTCCAGCGTGACGAACCAATACAACATATACAGCTCGACCGACAACCTGAACTATTCGCTGATCGGCTCGGTGGATGGCGACCATACCAGTTATCATTTTGGAGCCAAGTCAGTGAATGCTTATTATCAGGTGACTGCAATTAATACGGTTTCGGGTGGTGTGACATGTGAGTCGGCTCCGGCCATGTCAATAGATGGCATTCATGACTATGTGCAGTTGACGGTGAGTGGTGACTATGTCATCTCAGTAGCTGCTGATCCTATTGAGGGTGGCGTGGTCACAGGTGGCGGCAACTATGGCATGGGTGATGTGTGTACGTTGCAAGCCATCCCCAACTCGGGCTATGACTTTGTCAACTGGACCAAGAGCGGCAGCGAGGTTTCCACTTCTGAGAGTTTCAGCTTCAATGTGGTTGAGAGTGCTACGTATGTGGCGCATTTCTCAATGACAACTGGGGTTAATGAAAACCATAAAGAAATGATTTCTGTGTTCCCGAATCCTGTTACGGATAAGTTGACAGTGGAGGCAGGTCGTGTGATTGGCAGGTGTGATGTGTATTCTGTTACTGGGTCAATAGTGATGTCGCAGCAAGGTGGCGATGGGAAGATGGAAATTCAGTTGAGTGAGTTGCCGTCTGGGACTTATGTGGTTAAGGTGACTATGGATTCGTCGGTTGAGACTATAAGATTTGTTAAACAATAAAAAACATTGTGTTTATGAAAAAATTAATGATGATTTTGGTTGCTTCGCTTGTATTCAGCGGATCAATTTTCGCCCAGCGGGAATCTGATACATTGCGCAAATCCCATTGGGCTGATTTTGTTAACATGTATGATGACCATTTTCCTACTGTCGCATTTATCCAGCTTGATGGCAAGTTCATCACTGCGTCAGACAACTGGGCTGACTTGGAAATTGCTCCTTTTGTCGGCGACGAGTGCAGAGGTCATGCTTTTCTGTTTGATCAAACGGAGTCGTTTGGAGATCCTTATCCAGTTGTCGAGCTTTCTCTTTTTTGTAACAACGAGGAAGAGGCAGAGGTGTCTTTTAAGATGTATGATCACGCCAAAGGTATTGAATATGACAGATGTTTTGTCAATGCCGCTGGCAAACCGTTGATTATCAAGACAGGGGAGGATCACACCGAGGAGTATTTCGATCCAGACAAATCGGTGATACTTTCTTTTTATAGTTCGTCGGGATCTAAACCGGGGAAAAAGTAAATTTGTAGAATAAAAATTTATTATATTTGCCATTATTAAAACCCAAAATGTTTTTAAGATGAGCAAAATAAATAGAAACGGATGTGATAAAATAAGATTTAGGAACATACTTTTAGTCTTTTTGCTTTCAATCCTCGGTGTTGCCCATGCGGATGGAGAACACTGGTCTTGGAATCCTTACCAATATTCTGACAATGCCACTTTTATGGCGGTGATTGATATTGATGGGGTGGAGCAACGCAGTGACCAGCTAGAGGTTGCAGCGTTCTATGATGGCGAGTGCCGAGGAAGCATCATCTGTGTGTATGTGCCACCAAAGGATCGCTATTTCGCATACCTCACTGTGAACGGCGTAAATGGCATGGAGATGAGCTTCAGACTATGGGATCATGCGACAGAGGCAGAACTGAATGTGACTTGTGATATCACTTATACTTTCATCGGAGATGACCACAACGGTGTTCCCAGTAATCCCTATGTGATTCCGTTCACGAGCATCTTCAATGGCGTGGTGTTCAATGGCAGCGTGAGTACCTCGTGGTTCAATGTAGCTAATTGGAGCGGTGGTGTCCTTCCGGAAGTGTCTGACAATGTTTTGATTAGCTCTTCTTGTCTCATTGATTCGGATGTCGAAGTCTCTAATTTAACTGTCGGTAGTGGAGCGGTCCTCACTGTCCAGTCGGGTAGCACCTTGAACGTTACTGACATGTTAATCAACACTGAGGCGGCGAATTTTGTCATCAAAGACGGGGCGCAACTCATCAATGCGTCGGAAGGTGTGGCTGCTACAGTGGAGAGAGACATCGTTGGCTTTAATGCGAGCAATCCATACGGATGTATTACAATCTCCTCGCCAGTGGATAACATGCTCATTGAAGGCAGCGATTTTCTAACACCTGATTATGACTTGTACCGTTTCAACGAAACGAACCTGACACATGAAGAGTGGGAAAACTACAGTATGAATTTCGAGGATTTCACTACTTTTGAGAATGGAAGAGGCTACCTCTATGCGAACAGCACCACGTTCAGCCCTCGTTTCATGGGAACATTGAATCATGCCCTTGTCAATTATGACCTGACCTGTACCGACCGACCCAACGACCAGCTTGACGGTTTCAACTTGATCGGCAACCCCTTCCCGCATGTGATTTACAAGGGAGTGGGTGGTGCCATCGATGACAGTATGCTTGCTTCGGGCTACTATACGCTGACCAACGATGGCGCATGGCAAGTTCATACTTATGATGAGGCCATCCAACCAGGTCAAGGTATCTTTGTGAAGACCATGGAGACGAAGACACTTGGTATCACAAAGATAAACACTTTAGCCACAGCGGAATGTGCTTCGAAGGATGTCGTTGGCCGCTTGAATTTAGGTGTCGTGGGTGAGAGTAGCTTTGATCGCGCCATCGTGTATTTCGGTGAGGGCATTGGTTTAGAGAAGATACCAAACTTCTCTGCCGATATACCAAGCCTCAGCGTTTGGAGTGACAGTGCGGATTATGCCATCGCCCATGTGGATCATGGCATAGAGTCGCTCGACGTGAGGTTCAAGAACACGCAGAGCGGGAGCTTCACCTTGAGCGTGACCGCAGAAGGCATGGGCTTTGATTACCTGCACCTTATTGACCACGTTTTGAATGTTGATGTGGATTTGCTCCAGCAGTCCGACTACGTGTTCACGGCGACGGGAGACGAGACGCAAGGCCGCTTCACGCTGATGTTCACGACCACATACACCATCACTGCCACGGCTAACCCGACGGATGGCGGCATAGTGACAGGCGAAGGATATTATTACTACGGCAGCGCAGCTACCTTGACGGCGACAGCCAACGAAGGCTACACCTTCGTCAACTGGACAAAAGGCAGTATGGTGGTATCGACAGAACCGACCTTTAGCTTCACTGTCACCGAGATGGGCAACTATGTGGCCAATTTCATTAGAAACACTTATGCAATCACTACTGTTGCCAACCCGACGGAAGGTGGCACAGTGACAGGCGAAGGAACTTATTACCACGGCAGCGCAGCCACCTTGACAGCGACAGCTAACGAGGGCTACACCTTCACAAATTGGACGAAAAACGGCGTGGTGATGTCCGTCTCGCCAACCTACAGCTTCGTGGTGACCGAGACGGGTAACTATGAGGCTAACTTTGTCCGGAATGTCTGCACCATCACGGCCACGACCAACCCTGTATGGGGAGGAGAGGTCATCGGGACCGGCGCTTTCACTTATGGCGAAACAGTCACACTACAGGTTCTCCCTAACGTGAATTTCACCTTCCTCAACTGGACTGTGAACGGCGAGGTGGTGTCAGAGGAAGAAACATACTCGTTTATCGTGACCGAAGACCGTCTCTTGGTGGCCAACCTCCAGTATTTTGAAAGTGTTGAAGACTATTCCAATGCGACGCTTTCAATCTATCCCAATCCGGCCAATTCAATCTTGACGGTTGAGGCTGGTGAGGAAGATTTTCGTCTGGAGGTGTTCAATATGACAGGCGAGCGGATCTACAGTCGCGACAACTGCATGAAACATACAGAAATCAACGTCAGTGATTTTGCTGACGGAACCTATGTGGTGCGTGTCATCAAAGGCGATGCCGTAAAAAGCATTAGGTTTGTCAAACAATGAAAATCTTTCGATAGACGTGGCATTCCGGCGTTTCCTGCCGTAAGTCCAGATAATCTTGGTGGTAATCTTCCGCTTGATAGAAGGTTGCCACCTTTTTTATCTTTGTTGCCACCTTGTAACTCATCTTTGTAAGTTCATCGATGATTTTCTCGGCGATGGCTTGCTCTTGGTCGTTGGCCACCCAGATGGCGGAAAGATATTGTGATCCGATGTCGATGCCTTGTCCGTCAGTTTGTTCAAAGTCGTGGATTTCAAAGAAATAACGTACTAAAGCTTCGTAAGAAACTTCGACGGGGTCATATTCCACAGCGATGGTCTCTAAATGCCCTGTGATGCCTGTTTTTACTTGTTTGTAGCTGGGATTCTGGATCGCACCACCCATGAATCCCACGGTGGTCTTCGTTACTCCTTTGAGGCGCTTGAAGTAATACTCCACGCCCCAGAAGCAGCCGGCTGAGAAATATGCTATTGACATAGAGTTTGTTTTTAGTGACAAATCACGAGTGTTTTATAAAAATGTTTGCTAAGCTCTCTGACGTGGACAACGTAAAAACCACTGGGTAAATCACTTACATCCAAGGTGACAACTTCGCGTTCGGTTTTGACACGGCGGACGCTTTCACCAAACAGGTTAAGAAGTTCCACTTCGTCGATGAGTGGCATGTAAATATTGATGATGTTGTGGGCGGGATTGGGATAAAGGGCTATTTCCTCCGTTTCTTCAGTCACTTTCACCGTGACGGTTTCTGTGATCCCACAGCCGTTTTCGGTGAATCCAGTGACGGTATAGGTCATGTTGGTCACAGGGCTTACGGTGATGCTCGCTGTGGTGTCACCTGTTGACCAAAGGTAGGTTTCGGCACCCGAAGCGGAGAGTTCGACAGGGTACTGGTAAGGCACAATGGTGTCATTGGAACATTGCAATTCAGGTAGGGATTCCACGGTGAGGTCAAGTTCGTAAAAGATGCAATCATAAAAAAGGGAATAATGCCCTTCGGTATTAAGGTGTATGCCGTGGAAATTGTAGATTTCGCCTTCACAGATAGTCTCATCAAGGAAAATAGGGGTGGATGGTATGGGGTTTACTATCAGGTCGAGTTCGTATTGTTTGCAGTCGATTAAGGAGGAATAATGCCCAGTCTCGGTGAGCGTTGTTCCGAAGAAGTCGTAGGCGTCGTTTTCGCAGATTTCCTTTTGCAGATGGACTACAGAGATGGTATCGACGGTCAAATGGAGTGTAAAGCCCACACATTGGTGGACGGTGTGATAAACCCCGCTTTCGTTGAGAAGTGTGCCATAAAAATCGTATGTCTCGTTTTCGCAGATTTCTTCCGTGAGGTCAATGGCATCGGGCGGCATCAGCATTTCAACAACAAGGAGGCTGTCGTAGGGATTGCCGGGAGACAGGAAGGTGTAATAACCCAATTCCGAAAGGAGCGAGTCCTGAAAATAATAAGGCTCCTGGTCGCACAGGAAGTTGCTGATGGTGTTGGCAGCTACGTCCGACTCGTAGGCACCGAGGTCTATCTTGCTGTGTCTGTGGCGAGGGTTGCCATCTAAGTCGGTGTCGGGCTGGTCGGTAATGTCATCAGCTTTGTCGATGCACAGACTGTTGGATTGCAGCCGCCAGTCACCGCCTTGCCCCTCGGAACCAGCTGTTTCGGTGGGATTGTTGAACCTGACGTAAAAAGCTGGTTCGGCACCGTCGTTTTCGGATTTAATGTTGAAATTAGTGCCTGTTTCGGACGAGTCGTTCTCTACGGCGCAATAGGAATAGCTCAAAGAAGGTCCGATTTGTTGGCCTTCATCAGAGCTGGTGTTGCCCCAGATAATACAGTTTCTAATGTCATTGGCCTTGGATTGCTGGCGTTGATAGATCCCACCGAATTCGCTTTGAGCCTCGTTTTTGACGATAGTGCAATTGAACAGGTTGATGCCCGAGTCGAAATAACAACCTCCACCCGATTTGGCGGTGTTATTGCTGATCAAGCAGCTCCAGAAAGTCGGTTTTTGGTCATAAGTTGCGACAGCACCGCCATTTTTTTTCGCATAGTTGTTATGGAACGTGCAACAACGATAGGTTGCTCCACAGAGGTCGGTGACCGCTCCTCCATAATTGGCTTGATTGTACTGGAATGTGCAATTATTAATCTCCACATTACCGTTCGATAATTTCATGCCGCCACCTAACGCGGCATTCCCGTTTTGAATAGTGAAGCCGTCAAAGATGACGGTATTGTTAAAAGCGTTCACTTCAATTAGCCCTTGAGCGTTTTTGCCGTCCAAAATGCTGGGATGGGCTTCGAAATCCCTTAATGACAGGTCGTAGTTATAAGGCTCATTGCCTTCAAAACCGCCATAAAGTTTGCATTGTCGATTGATGTGGAACATATAGTCCTCGTCTATCCTGGTATAGGTGCCTTCTTTGACCCAAACGGAGCAATCGTCAGTTTGAGACTTAGATATGGCCCATTGCAATTCTTTGGTGGCATGTTCCCAAGACGAGCCGTCGCCTGTTCCGTCAGGGGCGACATAAACGATACTATGGTCATCGCTGTTGATTGGTATGAGGGTTGATGGGTAGAGGTCATGGATGATGCTTTGGTTCAAAGAGTAGCCTCCAGGATCGCTGATGGAGTAGTAGCCGTCGGCTTCGCCATTCCAACCAAAGTTGAAATGAAAAAGTCCGTTGCTGTCGTAACCGTCGCAAACGAAAGCGTGGCCGCCTCTGTTGGATGTTCCAGCGTAATACACAGGAAGTCCTTTGTCGAGGTCATTCTTGATCAAAGCTATCCATTCCTTGTCGGTATATTGTGACCTGAGCGTTCGGGTTGCGACAGGGTAGAGAAAAAACTGTTGGAAAGCGTTGCGCGCATCTTCGCTGCTGGCACTGCTCTGGATAGGGCTGTATTGCATCATCACACTGATGCCGCAATGGGAAATCAATTCAGCGACGGATTCATTGTTCCCATCGAGATGGTCAACCATATTATCCCACCGATAATCAGTTTGCCCGAAGTCGGCCGATAGGGTTCCGTAAGGAGGGCATGAGTAGTTCGTGGAGCCGATTCCTCTGATAGGATACTTGTGATAATACATGATTTGTGCCATAGCGATGGCGACGCAGCCCGCCACGACGTGTTGGCAAGGGCCTAATGTATTGACGGGGCAAGCCTCGTTGTAGTAACAACCTTGCGCCCACTGGGAAGTCAATAGCGGCTCAACGGTTTGTTGGCTCTTCGGCTCCTGCCGGGATTGCTCGGGATGTCGGATGAGGTAGTCGGTCTGTGCATTGTAGAGGTCAAGCCAATAGGCGATAGGGTCGGGAAGGCTGTCGAGAGGAGGGAAATTGGATTCGTGGGAATAGGCCAGCACCTCGTTGAGCGCTGACACGATGACGAAGCCTTGTGGTTTCAGCGAATACACAAATAGATTAGGCTGGGCCATGATGTGCAGGGCAAACAACACAAATACTATCGTGATGAAACGCTTCATGAGGAGATGCTTAAATCATGCAAATATATGTTTTTTATCTGAGAAAACAAAAAAACAGCCCCCGATTTCTCGGAGGCTGTAATTCCGTATTCAGAATTCCGAATTACTTATTGCGTTCTTCTTCAATAGCAGCCTGAGCAGCGGCCAGACGTGCAACGGGCACGCGGAACGGCGAGCAGCTCACGTAGTTCAAGCCGGCCTTGTAGAAGAAGCGGACCGAAGCGGGGTCACCACCGTGTTCACCGCAGACGCCACACTTCAGGTTGGCGCGCTGGCTACGGCCACGCTGCACACCCAACTTGACGAGTTGGCCAACGCCTTCTTGGTCGAGGGTGTTGAACGGGTCGGCAGGGATGATCTTCTCTTCGATGTAGTCCTTC
>JAEEGL016810798.1_pt1 | contig 13387 bp, 13 predicted proteins | sample 9134231 | NCBI WGS metagenome assembly JAEEGL01 (sample SAMN16246548, study PRJNA631951) | gut metagenome | biome: gut microbiome; feature: rumen; material: fiber-attached | host: Bos | place: Iran: Karaj | collected 2018-10 | reverse complement strand
TGAATGTAACATCATGGAAACGGACATCCCCCAGGAGACGGACATACTGAAAACCGTTCTCCTTTGGGACTTTCCAGGCCCAGAGTTCTGTTTTTTCCTGGACTTCCCGGAGAGAACCGTCCGGGTTTTCTTGAACGTTAACAAGGGTAATCGTGCCTTCGTCGATTTCAGGCTCCTCGTCAATCAACGCAAAAATCCGTTCTGCTCCCGCAAGCGCGCTGATAAAACTGTTAAACAGCTGAGACACCTGGGTCAGCGGCATGGAGAAAGAACGTGTGTACTGCAGAAATGCAGCGAGAGATCCGATATCCATCCGGCCGATGATCGACAAACCAGCTCCGGCAGCAGCAGCGGCAGCATATAGCACATAGCTCAGATTTCCCATGATGGGCATCAGAATCATTGCGAACGTATTTGCCGTAGTAGACGTCCTGCGCAATTCTTCTGCCCGCTGATTGAACTCAGAGGTAACCGCATTTTCATGACAGAATACCTTGACTTCCCGCTGGCCCTCAAACATCTCTTCAATATACCCATTGACACCTGCCAATGCTTCCTGCCGTTTTTTGAAGAAAAAAGCAGATTTGGCGCCAAGCCGCGAAACGATGAACAGCATCAGGAAAAACATGAGGAGAACCAGACCGGTTAAAACGGGGGAAAGGATCAGCATCATCAGGAGTACGCCAACGACCGTTACCGTACTTGTCAGAAGCTGGGGGAGTCCCTGCCCGAGCGCTTCGCGCATTGCGTCTGTATCATTGGTGAACCGGCTCATGATTTCACCATGGGTCCGTGAATCAAAATAGCGGAGCGGAAGGGTCTCCAGCTTCGTAAACATATCCGTGCGGAGTGTTTCCAAAACCTGTGTGGATACGATAGTTACATTGCGGTTAGCAAAATAACTGGATATTACTCCTGATGCATAGATAAGGCCCAGCAGGAGAATACTCCTGAGCAGTCCCGAAAAATCGGCACTGCGCGATGCAATCATGCCCTGCACCTCATTGATGATCGGCTTGAGCATATATGTTCCGGCAACACCGGCTCCGGAAGAGACAAGGAGAAGCAGGACAACAATCAGAAGCCTGACCGTGAAAGGCCGGAGATAGGAAACGAGACGAATAAATGTTTTCTTCGTATTTTTAGGCTTTGAACGCATGCGGCTTCCTGGACCTGGCATTTCAAGCCACCCCCTTCTGCTGGGAATGATAGACATCCTGATAGATTTCATTGCTCTTCAGGAGTTCTTCATGCGTCCCGATGGCATTGATTTTTCCTTCATGCATGACAATAATGCGGTCTGCATTCATGACGGAAGTTATTCTCTGGGCAATAATAAACAAGGTCGTATCACCGTGGGTATCTCGGAATCCTGCACGAATGGCAGTATCCGTTGCGGTATCGACTGCAGAGGTAGAATCGTCAAGAATCATGATCTTGGGCTGTTTCAGCAGAGCGCGTGCAATACAGATGCGCTGTTTCTGGCCGCCAGAAAGGTTGACGCCGCTTTGCCCCAGTATGGTATCGTATCCGTTCGGGAAAGAAGTGATAAATGCATCTGCCTGCGCGATTTTGCATGCGGCGATGATTTCCTCATCGGTTGCATCCGGATTACCCCATTTGAGATTCTCACGTATGGATCCGGAGAATAGGACATTTTTTTGAAGAACCATGCCGATCTCTGCGCGAAGATCCTGAATGCGGTACTCACGAACATCATGTCCGCCTACACAAACGGATCCGGAAAGGACATCGTAGAGACGAGGAATCAGCTGGACCATCGTGGTCTTGGACGAGCCGGATTCACCTATGATACCAATCGTTTCCCCGGACCGTATATCGAAGGAAATATCGGAAAGCGTCAAATTGTCCGGATCCCCGGTATAGGAGAAACAGACATTTTTAAAAGAAACGGAGCCATCTTCGGGAATCGGGGGATGTTCTGCAGCCGGATCCTGGATGGCGGGGACCTCATCCAGAACTTCAATGATGCGCTTTGCAGAAGCAGTGGAAAGAACGATATTGACAAACACCATGGTGATCATCATCAGCGAGATCAGAATTTGCGAAATATAACTGATGAAACTGATCAGCTCTCCTGTAAGCAGGGAGCCCAGTACAATATCTTTCGCGCCAAACCAGAGAACCAGAAGAATGCACGCATACATGGTTAACTGCATGATCGGCCCGTTTGCAATTAATACGAATTCCGCCTTTCTCTGAGCGGTTTTAAGTGCAGACGCAGATTCGGCAAACTGGACCGTTTCATAATCTCCCCTGACAAACGCTTTTACAACCCGGATTGCAATCAGGTTTTCCTGCGTACGGCCATTCATTTTGTCGAGCTTTCCCAGCATGATTTCAAACCTTGGGAAAGCAAACTTCGCAAGTAATGCGGAACATCCGGCGAGGAAAGGAATCGCCAGAAGAATAAATACGGAAAGGCTGGGAGAAATCCGGACGGCCATGAAAGTCGCCATGATCAACAGAAAAGGAGCACGCGCAAGCATCCGTATAATCATCTGAAATGCTTGCTGGATATTTGTGACATCATTTGTCAGACGGGTGATCAGGGATGGGGTGCTGAACTTGTCCGTATTCTGGAAAGAAAAACTTTCAACCCGGTTGAAGAGTGTGGTCATCAGATTCTTAGCAAATCCGTTGGATGCCTTGACAGCACAGTATGCGCAGGCTGCACCCAGCAAAAGAGCGATAAGCGCAAGCAAAATCATCAAGGCGCCGGTACGAATGATATAGGAATAGTCCTGGTTTGGAATGCCGATATCCACAATCCGAGCCATGAGCCGCGGGATGAAGACATCGCAAACCACCTCGCCGAAAATGAGAATAGGGGAGAGGATCGCATAGATCTTATATGTCCCAACGAACTGGGATAGTTTTTTAATCATGAAAGGATCGTTTCCTCCTCGTCAAGAAATGAGCATCCAGATTCTATCGATTCCGGAGCAAGATTTGACAGCATTCTGCATAGGAATTGGGAAAGACAGCGAACATCTTCTTCAGAAAAGCCTTGAAGCATTTCTAAAGAAGCTTCTTTTGCGTGCTCGCGTGCCTGAATGGCGGTTTTTTTCCCAAGAGGCGTAGCGATGAGCCGGTTCTTTCTGCGACTATCCGGATCAGATTGCTTCTCAATCATCCCCGCTGCGGCTAATCTTTTGGTTGACAATGCAATGGATGCAGGGCTGACGTGAAGCTTGGCGGCGGCTTCAGCCTGGGTAATGCCAGGGAAACGGAGAATCGTTTCCAACATCGGAAGCTGATGCGGATGTAGCGGAAGATCCTCAGAATAGTGAAACAGCCTGGCACGTATTAATGCGTGAAGGATATTCAGTTCATGAAAGACTATTTCGCTTTGCTGCATAAACTGTCTCCCCAAATATTAAACGCTTAATAAAATGCTTCTGAGATCGTAGCAGAGCAGCCTGTCCGTTGTCAACAAGGAAAAAAAGATGATAGAATTGCGAACGGAGGAAGACTGCGGTTCAGCGCGAAATGCATTTCAGGAACCGCACTTTTTGCATGAAAAGACAGGTATATGGAAATACAGCGGGAATCCGCGATTCAGTTCTGCTAGAGTTGGAATCCTTATATGAGACCCGTCTCTCCAAGGATGTTTTTTTGTCAGCAGAATTGTGTGAGATAATGGCATCTTTAACAAGCATGATCGGCCGGGAAATCATGGTTTATCTTTCGCGGGCTGGATCCGTGGAGGAAGTGCGGGTTGGAGACGACCATACTGTCGGATTGACAGAAATGCGGCTTGTCCGCAATATTGACCGCCTTTCCGGCGTACGCTGCGTTCATACGCATCCGGAAGGAAGCGGGATGCTCTCAGATGTTGATATGGGGTCTCTGAGTGCATTACGTTTGGATTCCATGGTCGCAATCGGCGTTCGGAACGGGAAACCGATGGAACTGTATGCCGGTTTTATTGGCGAGATGATTGATGATGAGCGGCAGACCATTCTATATGGGCCGTACGCCCATACCAGGATTCCGGATGAATTGCTTCTTAAGGCGATACAGGAAGCGGATGACAGGCTGAACACTTCCTATTACGCGATTAATGAGATTGAACCGGATCGGGCGGTTCTGCTCGGAATTGAATCGGATGCCGGATATGATTCCATGGAAGAACTGGCTCAGCTGTGCGAAACGGCAGGGATTAAGGTCGTAGCCCGATCGGTCCAAAGAAACCGCACTCCAGATGCAGGTACTTATATCGGTACAGGAAAGGCAGAGGAAGCCGCTTTGCTCGGGAGCGCGGCGGAAGCAGATATCTATGTGTTTGATGATGAACTGACAGCCATCCAGATGCGTAACCTGGAGCAGATTCTTGGCCTGCCGATCATCGACCGGACGATGCTGATTCTTGACATTTTTGCCCAGCGAGCACAGTCCCGGGAAGGAAAACTGCAGGTGGAACTGGCTCAGCTGCAATACCGGCTGCCGAGGCTTTCCGGGATGGGCAGGATTCTTTCACGGCAGGGATCCAGCGGAGTCGGGATGCGGGGACCGGGGGAGAAAAAGCTTGAGATCGACCGCAGAAGGATCCGCAGAAGGATTTTTGAGCTTTCTGAAGATCTAAAAGAGGTGGAAAAACAGCGCAGCCTCCGAAGGGGAACAAGGAGCAGGAACCCTGTGCCTCTCGTCGCACTGGTAGGATATACAAATGCAGGAAAATCTACCCTGCTAAATGCTCTTTCCGGATCCGATGCACTTGTGGAGGACAAGCTGTTTGCCACGCTTGATCCGCTGGTTCGAAAGATCAACCTGCCAGGGGGAACGGAATGCCTGGTGTCTGATACTGTCGGATTTATTAATAAGCTTCCGCATGACTTGGTGAATGCATTTCAATCAACCCTGGAAGAAGTACGGGATGCGGACCTGATTCTTCATGTAGTAGATGCCAGCAGCCCATATGCCGATGTACAGATCCGTGTTGTTGAGGAGGTCTTGGGCACGTTGGGGGCGCTGGATACTCCAAGCATTCTGGTCTATAACAAAACGGATCTTTTAATCGAAAAACCTCATGAACACAAAAACTCGATCTGTATCAGCGCCTCAAAACAGGAGGGACTTGACAGATTACTCGAGCGGATTGAAACGATTGTGCAGTCAAATCAGATCCGCCTGCAGCTTCTGATTCCCTATGACAGATATGTAGCCATGCAGACGATCCGAAAGACAGGCACGATCCTTTCGGAAGAGTATGATTCTGCCGGAACGCGGATTGAAGTTCTTCTTCCTCAAGGGGAACTTTGGAGAATTAAAAAGGCATTGGAAGGAGAAGAGATGGAATGAACCGGAAAGTATGGAGACGATTAGCTGTCCTGATGCTTGCAGGATTGTTTTTCCTGTCAGGGGCAGCTGGTACTGCCAGAGCAGAAGCGCTTCCTGCTCCGGATGAAGAGATAGAAACGGAAAACGATCTTTTTACTATTGCATGGATGAGCGATACCCAGGGATACTGTGCTGCACATCCTGAGATTTTTGATCAGATGGTTGAATGGATTGTGGAAAACAAGGAAGAGCAGCATATCCAGTATGTATTCTTGACCGGCGATATTGTGAATGAACCGAGGAACAAGAAACAGTGGGAACGAGCGGAGCATGCACTCCTTCCGCTAAAAGGCGTGCTGCCGTTTTTTGCGGTTGCCGGAAACCATGACATAGCAGGAGTTTGCAGGGAGTATCAGAATTTCGGTGCATTGATGGAAACGCTCGGCTGTTCGGACTGGGAGACCTTTGGCGGGATGGAGGAAAACTGGAGAAGACGATATGACCTGGTTACAATCGGGGACGATGACTATATTCTGATGGGCGCTGGATATACCTTCAACCGGTATGACAGTGAATGGATGAACAGCCTTCTGGAACAGTATCCGGACCGGACAGCAATTATTCTGGTGCACTGGTATCTGAATGCAGACGGGAAACCTGGGGACGGGGACGGTACAAAGCTGTTTAAAAATGTTGTGAGCAAACAGGACCAGGTCAAATACGTTTTTTGCGGGCATCGTCATCATGTTTTCCACCTTGAACAGACGTTTGACTATGATCATAACGGGGAAACGGATAATTCGGTTTGGGTACTTATGGGAGATTACGGTGCAGTCGGAAAGAGCTGGGAAGGGTTTATCAATCTTGTTACAATCGACCCGGTAAAAGAGGAAATCCGATGCTCCTCATATTCGCCGCTCCTTGGCTATGGGGATGATTACCCGGAATTGGGCATTTCCTCCTTTACGCTTCCGCTTAATCGTTTTCACAATACGGAGGGATAAGCATGCAGTTTTTACGGTTTCTGGAGGGATTCAGACATCCGGTATTAGACTGGATTCATCAGGGAATCACTTACTTTGGAGAGCAAGTAATCATTCTGATTCTGATTATGGTCATCTATTGGTGCATGGATCGGAAGAAAGGGATTTTCCTGATGTATGTGGTCGTTGCAGGATCCGCTGTCAACAATCTGCTTAAAGGAATTTTCTGTGTCGCCCGGCCGTGGGTCAGAGACCCAGATTTTACAATTGTGGAGAGCGCAAGGGAAGGGGCAGGAGGATATTCTTTTCCCAGCGGGCATACGCAAGCAGCTGGGTCCTGCTACTTCGGAATCGCACGATTGTCTAGAAAAAAATGGATTAGACGCTGCATGATTGCGCTTGCATTTCTTGTAGGCCTATCAAGAATGCATCTTGGAGTGCATACTCCTGCTGATGTTTTCGTATCCCTTGGGATTGCCGCCGCGATCGTTTTGATAGTAGCGCCTATTTTTGAAAAATGGAAAGATGAACCTATGAAGTGGATGCTTCCACTGTTTTCCATTCTGGGTGCACTCTGTCTCTTGCAATTGCTTCATCAGTCTTTCTTCCCATTGAAAGAGCATGCTGACCCGGTCAATTCTGCGCATGCGCTGGAAACAGCATATAAGGTTACGGGGCTGTCAATTGGCATGATAGCGGGTATCTACCTGGAAGAAACAAAGATTCGATTTCGCACGGATGCTGTGTGGTGGGTGCAGGTTTTGAAAACGACTGTTGGACTTCTGGGACTCCTTGCAATTCAAAAAGGCCTGAAAGCTCCGCTTTCTGTATTGACGGGGGGACATCCCGCAGCTCACCTTATTCGTTATATGCTGGTTGCTTTCTGGGGAACCGGGCTTTGGCCTGCTTTGTTCCGCTATCTTCCGGAACACGGAAAACCCGGCGGGGATCAATAAGCAATGAATTTGATCCAAGAGTTCCGGATCTGAGTCATTCATATCATATCGGCTCTTTATGAAATCAGGAGTTGAATGGACTGATAATCATAACAGATGTCAGCGATTTGTTCTCTGAAAACTGAAGGATCAAAGCAGTTTTCCGCCTGATTTATTCCTGTTTAGGTATAGACGTGTTTATCGAATGCTTTGCAGATTTGAATGCTGTTAGTTCTATAGGAGCCCGTTCTGGAAAAATGGAGTAATAAAAGGAAGGCGCATTGTTGCGGCCTTCCTTAATCTGAACGAACTGTATTCTTTTAAAGCTTATTTTGTATATTCTCCAAAGGTCACATCCAGTTTTAATTCTTTCCCGTTTCTCTGAATGGTGAGAACAGCATTATCATTTGCATTGTAATTACTGATGACATTGGTCAGATCTGCATTTGAGGAAATCGTCTGGTCATCGATCGCCATGAGCAAGTCCCCGGCTTCTATGCCTGCTTTCTCTGCTGCACTTCCGGGTACAACCCTGGAAATCATGACGCAATTTGTACCTCCGGTCCCATAAAAGCTACCGAAGAAGCCGTTGTTTCCCCAACCGTTATATCCGGACTGGAGAGTGACATTCTGTGTCTGTACGCCAAGATAAGCACGACCGCTTACATAACCCTGATCTTTCAGGTCATAAATGATCTGGCGGACACTGTTGACAGGGATCGCAAATCCAAGACCTTCCGAGTTGGATCCGGATGCTTTGGCATTGACAATGCCGATCAGGCAACCACTGGAGTTGAACAGCCCGCCGCCGGAGTTCCCGGGACTGATTGCCGCATCAGTTTGGATCAAGGTCATTTTGGTATTCTCAACCGTGACTTCACGGTTCAGTGCACTGATAATCCCGCTGGTTGCAGTGCCGCGGAGTTCACCAAGGGGATTCCCGATCGCAATGGCATCCTCACCGACCGTCAGCATATCAGAGTCTCCCAGTGTTGCGGGGGTCAGACCATTGGCATCAATTTTTAGCATGGCAAGATCATTGCGGGGATCCGTGCCAACTACAGTAGCATCGTATTCCGTATCATCATTAAGAATCACCTTAATGGATGATGCCCCGTTTACCACATGTTCACAGGTAATGATATATCCGTCACTTGTCAGAACTATGCCGCTTCCAGCTCCTTTAGCGGTATAACCGCTGCTGCCCGTCCCAAACCATGTATAGTAACCGGAAACAGGGGTTTCTGTACTGATTCCAACGACTGCCGGAGCACAGAGTTCAATCACCTGGGCTTTTGTTAAGGATACGATTCCATCCTTCTGTTCGAAAACAGGAGCAGAGGAGATGGAAACTGGCTTTGCAGTAAAGTAGGTATCCTGGATCGCAGAAGTACCTGCCGGAACAGACGCGATTCGTTGATCCACGTAGGATCTGGCATAATAGATCCCGCCACCTGCTCCCAGGACAGCAGCACACAGCATGCAGAGAATCAGAGTTCCGATCCGAACTCCTTTCCTTCTGGAGCGCCTTGCAGAAAAAGCACTGTAATTAGCTGTATTCCCAGAATATCGCTGCGGTGCAGAATCCTGATTTTGTTCCTGATACTGTTCATACCAGTCTCTGTTTTCCATTTAGACTTAATACCCCTTTCCATTTTCTAGAAAAAATATAATCCGAAAAAATGGACAAACATCTGTGCTGTTTTGAACAGAGTGTGATGGAATTTGTCATAATTATGTATACAGGATTCTGGAGCAGGGAAGCACAACGACAAAAATGAATTCAACGGCAGCATTGATCACGATTAGTTTTTGTTTAGGGAAATTGCCCGCTGGCAGATGAAAGTGTTTATGTCTTCTTGATTCTCTGCACTGAGGGATAGAAATCCTCGTCATCTTTGGATAAATGCGTGGAATTGTTTTCACCATAAAAAGAGAAGGCGCCTTTCTGCAGACGCCTTCTCATACGATTTAACCTTATTTCAAGTTAAAGGTCATGTGACCGGTGCTCTTGACTGGATCCAGATGGCCGGAATGAATTCTTGTAATTCTGAGCCATACCATTGCCGAACTTGCAGATGAAAGTGTTCCATCCTCTGCATTTTGCGGCCAAATCAGCATATAACCGTGTGTATATGGCCAGCAGTAGGTCGGGTACACAGAGATCGGATATTCTTTCCCATCTAGTTCCATCAATTTATAACCGGGGATAACGGTTAGATCCAGCGTTTTGATATATGTCTGGGTGATATTTTCAAAATCGATCAGGATTGCATCCCGACCGAGTGCATCATGATCAATGCCTATATAACGAAGGATACAATACTCATCCTGGAAAATGATGGGACCAACCTCCGGGTCAAAGTCCATGATTGTTTCCGAAACATCCGGAATCTGAATTACGGAACAGATAGCCCGATCGATTTTGCTTGCATATTCAAATGTCAGATACAGATCAATTTCAGAGAAGGCTGAAATGTTATGACGTGCAATAATCGCGGAGAGATCCAAATCATAAATCGCAGCAGTACCTTTTTCCAAGGAGACTCTGTCGTTTACGTAATTGGTATATCCGCCGATAACGGGATCCAAAGAAACATTGGTAAAGGATCCGGTTTCCTTCTTTTCCAGATATAAACGAAGCTTGGAATAATCCTCGGAATGATCCAGCATCAGGATTTTCAGGTTTTTATTATCCAGAATCTGTTCACCTTCCGGAACGTAAGCGGTCATTTTATCGGGAGTGGAAATCTTGGATTTCGCAACGACTGAACCGACGGTTTTGCCTGTATCAATTTCTACTGCTTCCAAAGAAACAAGAATAGAATGGATAGAGTCGATATGCATTGCAGAGAACTGATCGGAATCCACTCCATCAAACACAACGGATATTTTTCTGGTTTCAGCAGGGATCAGCCGATCTGAATTCTCAAGATGAGCCGGCACAGCCCAATTATTGACTGCAGCTCTTCGCAGAGAAACGGCATAATCCCCGTTATCCAGGGCACCATGATAAATATAGGCAGGCAGTACAAGATCGACCGTATACTTGCTGTTGTTTGTAACTGACAATACTGCTTCCAGTGATACACCAGGAACAAAGGAAATGGAGTCCAGCGTGCCTGAAAAGCCGCTTTTTCCGGATAGCTTTTGATTAAGGGCGATTTCGACGGGTTCGGCAGCGATTGAAGGCGCAGCAGGACCATCTGATAGAACTGGAGATGATGGGGCAAACCCGAAAGAAACGAAAAGCATTAGGCAGACAAGAATCCCAAAAATGACTTTTTTCACGAGATACCTCCTGTGTAAAAGCAGCAAACTTTAAGGAGAAAATATGCTTTTTCAAAAGTAATGTCAAGACTGATAGATCTGCATTACTGGAACTGTGAAGGAGCGGGGAAAAGCAACCGGGGAAAAACTGTTATATATCATCAGGATTGCAAAGAAGATTGTCTGTGACATAATAGGAATAATGATTGATAAAGGATTAAGAGGGAATATGAATCAGAAAGAGAAAAAGAGAACAAACCATGCAGTACGCAACACTGCACTGGGAACGGCGATTGTGTTTATGCTGCTCGCTGGAGGAATGTACGGGTTGGGAGGCGGTAAGGATCTGTTCCCGGGAAAGGGGACCTCTGCAATTCAGGAGAACACGGCGGACGCTTCATCTGTTCAGGAGAATGCACCGATGGATGAATCGGAACCCGCGGGATCGGGGGAGCAGATCCTCCAGATTATCGTTTCAGAAGACCGGATCCTTTACAACGGAACTCCGGTATCCATTGAAGAACTGGAAGAACACCTTCTGAAAGATTATGATGATGCCTCAGAACTTGAAGTTCGCGACGACCATGCAATCAAGGCAGAGTATGACGAGGTCCAGATGCTTCTGGAACGTCTGGGAATTCAGGCAACGGAGGGATAATCAATGTCAGGGATACCGGCGCTTGGATTTTCTGCGTATTCCGGTACAGGGAAAACCACTTTCCTGACGGAAATCATTACGCTTCTGAAAGATAAGGGGCTGAAAATTGGAGTCATCAAGCATGCAGGAAGAATTGATCTGGATGATGCGAAAGACTCATCCAGATTCTTTCGCAGCGGGGCAGATTCCATTATGGTCATATCTCACGGGATAACCATGACGGTTAGCCATGCTGATACATCTTTTGAAGAAGCTGCCCAATTCTTTCCGGACGCAGACCTGATCCTGGTGGAAGGATACCGTGATGAACCGATTTCCCAGATCGGAATGTGCCGTGCAGCAACCGGGAAGGGATTCCCGGATCTGATTGATCGGTACGTAGCGATTATAACTGACCTGCCGATGCATACCAGTCTTCCTTGCTTTGGCTTTTCAGATATCGAAGCAGTTGCACAGTTTATTGTGGACAACCTGGATTCCTTTTCAAGACTTGGAGGCGCTGCCACGACCGGAAAAGATCAGGCGGGAATGCCCGAATAGAAGCGTGAGGGTTCCTTTTCCCGAAGAACCCGCAAACTTGCTTTCGACCAGAATATAGGAGTATCACGTAGAAATGGCGGATTTGGTTGAGAAAGGCCAGAATGAGATGATGATACTCGGGACAGCCCAAGAGGATCAAAGCATTTTGCCGTAAAGCAACAGGTTCCATTTATTCTCAGATGGCTTTTTGTATATGGGACTTGAGCTGTTCACAATGTGATTGCGGTCAGACTGAATCTGTTAGACTTTTTCATAAGCATGAGAGTGAAGTATAGCAAGATCTAGCAGGGCGTAACGGATCAATGAGAATATAAGCATAATCGCACACCCAAGAATCATAAGAAATACTGGAACGCCCGTCAGCTTTGGGAACAGGATCAGAACTCCCATGACCAGGAACAGAAGAATAGTGGAAGCTTTTCCAAACCATTTTGCGGAGTGTACCTCCCCGCTGGTGCGAAGGACCAGATAACGCAAGGTTGCCTGAACAATTTCCTTGATGCAGAAAAGAATCAGAAGCGGAAGGACCGCCCAGTGCCTTCGGATCAGGGAAATCATAAGAATAAGCTGGGTCAGTTTATCTGCCAGAGGATCCAGTATTTTCCCAAGATCGGATACCTGATCGTATTTTCTAGCAATGACTCCATCAAGGATATCAGTTAGACATGATGCAAGCAGGACAGCAATGGCAAGCGGGATACTTGAGCGTATGCGGCATGCCCAAAATAGAACTGGTATCAGGCAAAGCCGGAAAAGACTCAAGAGATTGGGGACCGTGCAGACCTGGGAACGATGGAATAAGTGTTTTGCATTGTCGTGCAGGGGTATAGGACTCATTCAGCCTCCTCGGAAAGACTTTTTTCGAGTGATTGTCTAACTCGTTCACCGATCAGGGCAGTTGAGAGATTATGAACCGTTTCTGAATCGAGACAGTCTGCTACTCTGAGCCGGACGGGAGTGAAGCGGCGGAACATGTTCTTTCCTCCGTTCTGGGTCCCATCCATTGAAATGACAAGAATCGGACACCCGGATTTTTTTGCGATTTTGAAAACGCCATCATGGAAAGGAAGGAGCTCCCCGGTCACCCTGCTGCGGGTGCCTTCAGGAAAAACACCAACAGAAGCGAGATCGGAGCGAATCAGATCTGCAGCCTCATTGATAGTCAGGATCGCATTTTTGGGGTTTTCTCTGTCGATTTCCAGGAAAAAGCATCGTTTAAGTACCGGTCCCAGGACTTTGCTTGCAAGGACCTCACGTTTGCAGATAAAGGCGGGCTCATATTGGGAAAGAAGGCAGAAAAGCACAAACGGGTCAAAATTGGAACGATGATTGCTGACGATCAGAAATCTGCCGTTTGGAATCTGCTCCGGTTTGATCTCACTTTTCAGTACCAGACCGCTGTAATGAACAATCACCCAGGAAACCCCATGAATAATGAACCAAGCAAGCCGGCTGTTCTTTTCCGGCTTTTTCTTTGAACGCATGAATACCGCACTGAGCAGAAGAAGAATTCCATAAAAAACTGGCGCGAACAGATAGAAAGCTGCGAGAATAATGAGGATCCATTTCAATATATCCATGTTAGTCTCCTTCTTTATCTGCTTCATCTAAACGTTTGGAAGCAGTTTCAACAGAATACGAAGTGATATTCAGAAATACTTCCCCATCTACCTGAACGGAACAGGGCGCGTCAAATA
>JAEEGL015465657.1_pt1 | contig 13387 bp, 8 predicted proteins | sample 9134231 | NCBI WGS metagenome assembly JAEEGL01 (sample SAMN16246548, study PRJNA631951) | gut metagenome | biome: gut microbiome; feature: rumen; material: fiber-attached | host: Bos | place: Iran: Karaj | collected 2018-10 | reverse complement strand
GGTATGGAATTCCTTCACGAATCCGTTCTCGAAGACGGTGTCCGTGTAATCGCCCGAAGCGCGGAACTTATGTCCGAGCCAGGTGTAGTTAGCCGTATCGTTGACGCAGATCGTCCAGTTCTCGTGCTGCTCGGCTACTACATGCAACTGATAGAGATCTCGACAATGCGTCGTCTCGTTGTATTTCCAAGCCTCGTGCGTCTTCGTCGCATGCTCAACAATCAACGAATCGTTCCATGCTTTCCACGTGATCGTCTCGTTAACGTGCTTGATGACACGCTCCTCAATAATAGCCGGAGCAGATACGGTCACATGTACATAAACAATACTGTCGCAGATGCTGTTCTCCGTCTTAACCGGAATAGTGTCGTTATAAATAGTGTCCGTTTGATCTGAGATATTGCCGTAAACCTTACCGCGAATCGTCTGCGGAGTACCGGCACATACCTGATGATACTCGTGTTTCTTCGGTTGTGCGTTAATGGTCAGGTTCAATCGGTAAATACTGTCGGTCTCGTAAATGGTCTTGAATCGGTGCTCGTATTGTTTGGTCTGTCCGATGTCGTGCTGTACGTATTCCTGTTGCTGGTTGCCTGCAGGACCGTAGATCCAGAGGTAGGGCAGGTCGGTCTCACAGATGGTCGTGTCCTTCTCGAACAGGTAGGTCGGATAAACGATCAGGTGCAAGTGCTCTTCGTTAACACAACCGCCGGTGGATACTACCGTGTGGTGGTACGTGCCGGCGCCGGTCAGCTCGATCGACTCGCCGGACAGCTTGTATTGCCAGATGTACGGCAGCTGTTTGTCAGTAATGATCACGGTGTCCGTATCGTGTGCCAGTACTTCGTTGAAGTGGAAATAAGCCTTGACGATACTGTCGCAACCGTGGATCGTATGGAACTTGGTGACAACGGTGTCCGGTTTGATGTAATCTTTGCCGTTGTAGTAGATCGGATTGCCCTTACACGAATATAAGTGCTGATAGATCGTGTCTTTCGGTGCCGGCCATGCGGTGAAGCTCAAAGTGAAGATCGAATCCACTTTGACTTTGCCTTCCGCCCAGACGGTATCTACGTACGTACCGGAACGCCAGATGTCCTTGCCACGCCAGGTGATCGTGTCGCCCTCGCAGGCAGATAATTCCTCGGCGTACTGGTTGGTCTCCGGGGCTGCAGGGATAATGGTAACGGTCAACTCATACACGCTGTCACAACCTTGAACGGTCGTCAGACGGTCGTAGTAAACGCCGTCCGTCGAGATGTTCTGACCATGCCAGTGGAGCACTTTGCCTTGCGGCCATTCTTTGCTCTCACGGAAGTAGTACGATTGTGCCTTGTCCAGGTTGATACGCTCGATGCGGTAACAGCCGGTCGGCAGCGAGATGGTGTCATAAACGACAGCCGAACTGGTGTACGTCTTGCCGTTCCATTGGGTCTCGCCGCAGAAGATGATCGTGCGGACAGTACGCTCTACGGCAACTACCGTCAAGCTCAATTCATAGATACTGTCTTTACCTGCATGTGTCTGATATTCAACGCGGTAGGTGTTCGTTCCGACGATGTCGCTCAAGCCGGACAGACCCTGCCATGTGAACTCGTCACCCTGGCAGATCGTCAGATCTTCGTGGAACAAGTACTCGTTTTCGTCAAGGGTAAGGATGAGGCGCCATACCTCGCTACAACCGGTCTCGGCGTTCGGGCTTTCGAACTCATACGTACCCGGCTGGTTGAACAGCACGTTCTCGTGCTTCGTGCCGTTGTCCCAGTACGTCCAGTGGTAGCCGTGGTCGTCCGTCATACGGGCGTGCGTCTCGTAAACCTGCTGCGGATGGTTGACAATATTGACATACACAACCGTGTCGCAGGCAATGTAGTTCGGATAACGTCCGCCTTCGCTGTAGGTCTGACCGTGGAAGGTCACGCTCTGGTCGCCGCAGATGGTGAACGTCGTGTCCAACGTAACTAATTCGCGGATCGTCAGGTCCAGACGATAGTAACTGAATACGCCGTCTTTCTCTTCTACGCCGGTGAACTTACCGCTCTGACGAGCCGTGATGCCATGCCATACGAACGGTATCTCGTTCGGGCAGATGATCGCTACGGTATCAATCGTATCTACGTGATTGACAGTCAGTTGCAAGATCTCCAACGAGTCGCAACCAAAGCGGTTGGTGCCGTGGAAATAGTACACACCGGTCTCTTTGTACGTCTCGCCGTGCCATACATAACTGTCGTTCTCGTCCATATGATGAACGTAACGGATAGTGTCGGGACTGAGCACATTGAGTGCCAGGTGAACCACCGAATCACAACCCGTCTCGTGGAACGTATAGTCGTAATTGCCGCTCTCGGTCAGCGTACGGTCGCCGAACGTGTAACTGCCACCCTTACAGATGGTCTTCCTAATATACGTGTCGGGGATGTACTTGACGGTCAGGTTGAGGATATGCTCTACGCTGTCATTACCTGCCTGGTCTTGGACGGTCTTGAAGTAACGTCCTGACTCTCTGTAGGTTAAGCCGTCCCAATCCCATACATAACTCTCACCCGGACAGATGACTACCGTCTCTTCGAAATGCGCAATCTCGAACTCAGCCGTTACGATAATCGTACTGTCGCAACCGCCGACGGTCGTGTAATGGAACTCATAGGTGTCACCATTGTAGAACTCATGTCCACGGTAATAAGTCGGGAAAACATGCGACGTAATACGCTCGCGCGTAACGTATGTCTTATTGACGGTAAGGATGAGAACATGCAGAGAATCAACGCCTTGCGAGTGGTCTGCCGGATTTACCCAAACGGTGTCAACATACGTACCGCTGTTGAAATAACGCTGATGATCTACTATCCATTCGAAGTATTCGCCCTCACAAATGGACTCACGCCAAGTGCGCGTAGCCGTCGGAACAGGCACTTCCTCCAAACCGACACCCAAACTGTAGATACTGTCGCAACCGGCAGCCGTCGTGTACGTGTCTTTGTACTGGCCGTCGATGGTGATTGTATGACCACGCCAGGTGATCGTCTCACCCGGACGAATGGTCGCCGTGTCGTGCTTGTGGAACGGAATACCTTTGATCAACTGGGTCGTTACGATCGAGTCACAGTGGTATTGCATCGACTGGAACGTATCAACCAAAACCGTTGATTCTGTGTATGTTACGCCTCCCCATTCAATCGACTCACAGAACTTGATCGTCTGCGAAACACGGGGAACAGGCTGTACGCGGAGGATTAACTCATAGATACTGTCTTGGTCCGCTTGCGTGCGATAACGGTCGTAATAGTGGGTCGTCGTACCGATACCTTGACGGTTCAGGTTCTTCTTGCCGCGCCATTCGAAATACTCGTTTTCGCAGATGGTGGTGTCCGTGATGTAGTGATAACTCGTCTCATCTTTGGTCGCGATCAGGCGGTAGATCTCGTTACATCCCGTTTCGGGGTCATGAGTCATGTGCTCATAGATACCTCTTTCGAGAATAGTGTCCACTTTCTGCTCGCCGTCCAGCACGTAACGCCAGTAATACGGGTTCGCGCGATCCAGTACCACTTCCTGCAAATGCAACTTGGTCGGGTGCTTGATCACCTTCACCTTGAATAGCGTGTCGCACGTGTACTGCTCGTCGTACTCACCCTCGTTGGCGTAGGTCTTGCCGTGGAAATCAACTGTCTCGCCGTCGCAGATGGTCAGCAGTATCTCCCTGTGAATCAGCTCTTTAATGCGCAGATCCATACGGTAGATAACCTGATCGCCGTTCTCTTTGGTGCCGGGGAATTCATACACATGCGTCTGGTTGCCCATCATGCCGTGCCATGTGTACGACTCGTTCGGACACAGGATGATCACCGTGTCGATCGTGTCCACATGGTACGTGGTCAATACCAGTCGGGCGATCGAGTCGCAACCGAAACGGTTGGACGACACTTTGTCATACACACCCGCCTCGCTGTACGTCTCGCCGTTCCATGTCACGGAAGTACCCTCCGGTATACGGCTGTACTGGATATTGATGTCCGGATCGAGGATGGTAACGGTCAAATGAATGATCGAGTCGCAATCCTGATACGGGATCGTGTCCGTATAGGTGCCGCTCTTGTCATACGTCTTGCCGTTGTACTCCAAGGTCGTACCTGCACAGATCGTCTTGTAGATGTACGAGTGGGGTACCTCTTTGACGGTCAGATCCAAACGATATATGGTTTTTGTGCTGCCGCTGGGCTTGTCCGCCGTGTAGTACGTACCCGTGCGGTTGACGTTCAGGCCGTGCCATGCGTAGGTCTGACCCTGACAGATGACAGCCGTCTCACGGATCGTATCCACCGGATAGGAGGTCACAATCAAGCGCACAATGGAGTCACAACCGTTGACGTTAGTCTTCTCTACGTCATACACGCCGGCGCCGGTGATCGTCTGGCCTTCCCACTCGAAACTCTCGCCGTCGGTAATCTGACGAACCACCAGGGTCGTATCAACGTCCCTGATGTTGAGCGTGAGGTGGACGATACTGTCGCAACCCATTGACGACCGCAACGTATCATGATACGTGCCTTGCTCCGTCAGGTGCTGCGTGCGCCAGTCGTAGTAAGTGCCACGGCATATACTGTGCGAGATGTACGTCTCGGGAATGTACTGCGTGGTCAGCCTCAATCGGTAGATGATACTGTCGCGCAAACCGTCCTTCGAACGCACAAGGTCGTCGTAAACACCTGGTTGTGAGTACTTTCGTCCTCGCCATTCGGTCTCCTCGCCCTGACATATATGACGAGGTTCCTCTTCGATGAACAACCGATAGACTGTCACCCGGTATATACTATCGCAACCGTATTGCGACGGATAGACCTTCTGATACGTTCCTTCGGTTGTGATGGTCGAGTCATGCCATTTGATCGAACCGCCCAAAGGCAGCACGCGGATTGGCTCGACGATCAAGAAGACCGGTCGCAGACGGGCAATGTACGTGTGGATACTGTCCTCCGTGTTACTGGTCACGTGGATCGTATCGTACACGATCGAGTCCGTGTAGAACTGCACTCGTTTACCTGTGGTCAAGTCCACATTCAGGGTGTCACCGGCACACAAGTCATACCTCGTTGTGTCGATGAAACCGTTTTCCGCATAAGCGTTTACTCCTGCTGTGAAGGCCAATACCAAGCCCACCAGCATTTTCCATATATTTCGTTTCATGTTCATATGCGATTAGTTGTAACACATACATCCTCTGTGGAATCCGGCGCGAGCCGTACGGCTGCCACCGATCAGGTATGTGATCTTGGCGCCGGCAAAGAAAGGCACGGTCCGGGCAGGACTCGCCTCTGTGTTCAGGAACGGATTGAACACCACATCCGTGATGTTCGCGTTCTGGTTCTCGTCACGCAGCACTTCGAAACGCTGCTTGTCGCCACCCTTGTTATAATTGTTCAGACCGTACTCGAAGTAGAAACTCAACTTCAGTACGTTACACAACCGGCTGTTGGTCGGCATCGAGGAGAGAAGGTCGTAGCCTATCTCGCCGATCAGCGATGCACCTACGTTGATACGGTTGTCCTGGTTGTTGTCAAACGAATAATCGGTCAGACCACGGTCCGGCATGTTCTCCCATGGTTCCGTTTGAGCCCAGCTCGGCTTATAGGTGAGAGAGTAGGTACCCGAGGTGTGAGACTTGCTGCTCAGCGCATAACTCAGCTTCACACCCGCTCCGATATGAAAACCGTGCGTGTAGTAACCGAACAGGACGGGCACATCCAAAAAGTTCCATTGGATCTCGTCCTTCTGGCTGATATTGTAATTGAAAACGTCCAACTCTTGCTTGGGATCATCCGGGAACTCCTTCAGGATAGGCGTACTGCCGTAGTACATACCCGTACGTTTCTCTGTGTACGGATCCAGCTTCAGGCTCGACCGGTGAAAACTCATCTGTAAACCCACGTTCGCCCATAAACCGCTGTTACGGTACTCATATCCGATACCGAAACCGCCGGCGGCACTACCCGAAGGCATCACGCCCTTTGCATGTGTTTCCAGAATCGAATAACCGACGTGACCGCTCACATAAGCAAAATGATAATGGTCTCCATCTGCCAAACCGCCTCTACGACGACGGTACTGACCCCATGAGGGTTGGGAAACGACCAGCACGGCTATCGCCATCAGCGCCACCCGTCTCCAAACATTCTTTTGTCCTTTCATTGTATTGTGTTGTATTTTCATTTTCTTCTTATATTTATCCTGTACACGCATGTGCATAATACGCATATATACATAAAACGGCGCAAAGGTACAACTTTTTTTTGGATTACACAAATAAAATATCATTTTTTTCGATAAAACATACGTTTTTTCACATTTCTGGCACTATTTTTTGCTCCATACTTGCAAAAATTTGCTCATTCCACAAATCCGACGCTCCGGATTATGAGGACACGATTACCATCACCGTCGCACTTGAACATGTGCCGGTGGTCAGCGGTTACAACGGCTCTATAGCGATTGTATCCGTCTCAACATCCGCAAGCGCACAGAGCGCTTTATTTTAGGAAATTAAGGAAAAGAGTAATGATGCCGGTATTGATTATATCGGTAAAGATAGCTCCGATAATGGGGACAATGAGGAAAGGTTTGACCGTATAATGGTACTTATAGCAAACGGCACTCATGTTCGCCATCGCATTCGGCGTGGCGCCCAGCCCGAAACCGCATATACCGGCACACAGCACGGCAGCATCGTAATTGCGGCCTAACATCGGGAAGGCAACGAAAGAAACGAACAACACCATCATCAGTACCTGTGCCGCCAGAATGACTACCAACGGAAGAGCCAGGCTCTGCAACTCCCACAATTTCAATGAGATCATCGCCATGCCGAGGAACATGGACAGGCAGATGTTACCTACGCTGACGATACGCTCCATGTCCAACAGCTTGTCCGCTTTCACCCACACGCCGTCCTCCTTATACGGAATGAATCCCATCGTGTTGCGCAGCAAGGCGGCTAAAATCAACGCGCCGAAATAGGAGGGGAAGGTGACGCCTGTCAGGGCGAGTGCCCAACTGATCAGCGTGCCGCCGCCCATCGCGAGAAGGATCCAATAACTCGCTTTCGCGTACTGCCTAAACTCCAACTCGTTGGAACTGATACGCTTGGCACGTCCTTCCGGCGAAGCCTCGTCACTCTCGATACCCGCCATCGCCGGGTCGATATCGTCATCTTTCGGCTGCATCTGTTCCTGCGTCAACTTCTTGCGGATCATCAACTCCGCCAACGGACCGCCTACCATCGAACCGGCAATCAGACCGAACGTCGCCGCCGCCATGCCGATCGTATCGGCTCCCTCCAGTCCCATGCTTTCCAACACGCCTGCAAAACCGCCTGCCGTGCCGTGACCGCCTGTCATGGACACGCTTCCCGTCGCTATACCGAGCAGATGGTTGACGCCCATGAGCTCCGTGATACCCACTGCCATTAGGTTCTGCAGCGTGATGATGAGCACTAACAGAATCAGCATGATACCCAATATCTTGCCACCCTGTTTGAGCACTTTCATGTCGCTCTGAAAACCTACGCTGGTGAAGAAAGCCAGCATGAAAATATCTTTGAGCGTGCCGTCGAATGAGATCTCTATATTGAACCATCCGTACAGCGCCAGACCGAGCAGCGAGAAGATGATACCGCCGCTCACAGGGGACGGGATGCAGAACTTCTGCAAGAAAGCCACTTTTCTCGTGAGTACCATACCGACCATCAGCGCCAACGCACCGATCCCGGCTGTCTGAACCATGTTTAATGCAAGACTTGTCATACCGATCGTTCTGTTCGTCTTTGTTTGCTACTCGCAAACTCGTTGCAAAGATACTGCTTTTTTTTCATATATGCAAGCACGTGTGCATTTTTTTTCACAATTTATTTGCGTAATTCGAAAAAAAGCAGTACCTTTGCAGCCGCAAAGTTTTTTTTGCATGACATAAAACGGCGCAGGCGTGCGCCCTAAAATAAGCATTTGCTTTATATAAGGAGTCTTTCATTTCTCGACAATTTGAAAATACCATTCCTAAATAATGCGAGTGCTCGCACCATGAGTGTGAGCTTTCTGCATATATTGGATGGTATGGGAGTCGAGACCCGAAAGACCCAATATAACAACGAAAGTTCACATTTTTTGTATGATTAAATTAATAACAGCAATGAAAAAACTATTATTTATCTTGCTTTCAGCCCTTTCGCTGACAGCATTCGCACAAACCAAGAAAGTCGCTATCTTGGAAGTCGTTGACCGCGAAGGTCGGATGAGTTACAGCAACAAGATGATGCTACGAGCAAATATGGCTCGTGCCGTAGCTAATACAACCGGTTATGAAGCTTATGACCGTTCAGATATAGATGCTATTATGAGCGAACAAGATTTTCAACGCACAGGATTAGTAAGTAATGAGCAGATTCGTCAATTAGGTGCTATGACCGGAGTTTCACTCATTTTGGTAACGGAAGCGGTGCTATCAGGAGACGATGTTTTTGTAAGCGCTAAGATTCTTAATGTAGAAACCGCTAAAGTGGAAATCATGGACAATATGACAATGAAAATAGATGCCTATGCAATGCAGCAAGGTTGTGCGCAACTTGCTCAGCGTCTCTTTGGTGTCACGGCGGGAAGTTCAGCCATTGAGAAATATAATATTACTCGCATGGGAACAAACGAATATACCTACATGGGTAAATACATGGACAAGCGCGAGTTTAAAATATTTTTGCGTAACAATTGTCCGCAAGCCTATAGCCAGTATCGAAAAGGACAAAAAATGGCAAATATCGGATGGGGACTTATTGGCGGAGGTTTGGCTCTTGCTGCTGGAGGAACGGTAGCTTTGGGTATAAATGCAAGTAGAGGTGACGAATCTGCTGGGCTGCTACTCACTGGTCTTATTGCCCTACCAGCCGGTATGGCTGTTGCAGTCGGTGCTGGTGTCCCGCTCGTTTGTGTTGGCTATAAGAAACGCAATAATGCACATAATGTATATAATGCCAATTGTGCTTCGTCATCTGCTGCTCCTATTACCTTCAACCTCACCGCCGGTCCGAACGGTCTCGGTGTCGCTATGAATTTCTAATCCATGAAAAGATTCATTTGCATACTCTTCTCTGCTTTTATGGTATATTTTGCGCCCGTTTGTGCGCAAAATATACCTGTTGGCAAAGTTTACCTGAGCTGCAACGCTCTTACAACCTCTTATACCTACACCCAACTGCGCGGCGACATTGCCGGCTGTCTGTCCGAGGCAGGCTACCAAATCGTCTATGCAGCCAATGATGCTGACTGGACCGTTCAGGTAAATGGTATTACCGGCAAAAAGAAAGAATCGACTATAGCCTCAAAAACCTGGTATTTTACGGAAGTGACGGCAACCATCCTCATTGACCGGGGAGCCTTTGCTACGCGCATATACGAAAACAGCCTGACCGAAAAAGGCTCCTACAATACGGACTTTGACGATGCCGCTTTAGACGCCTACCGCCGCCTTACTCCCCGGATCTGCGATGCCATCCTCCAACAATTAGCCCATTAGTCTTTCTTTCATTTCCCGAAGTAGTATTCGGGTTCAAACGTTTGTTCCTTATATCGGATATTATCCGGTTCCCTCTTTGTTGTGTGCGCGGGGCGTCAGACCCGCGAAAGATTCTTGGTATTTCCGCCGTCTACCAGACGGCATTTGGTCATCCACCGCTCACACCCTGCTGTTTACTTCTCGCCGCTGTCTCGGCGAGCCTTCCTTCGTCCTTTTGCTGAGAAATTATCCGGCGCGAATATTGCTTTGTTTATTGCCTCCAGATACCATCTGGACATTTTTTGCAAAAAATTGCCCCAAAATTTGCATATTCCAAATATTTTTTGTACCTTTGCACCAAAATTCTGGCCTCGGAAAGGAGCCGCGCCTAGGTCTGAACCTACGCGCTCCCTACGCATCCTAGACAATACCCTTTTTGTTGCACTCGTAAATCATACATATACAAATAGTTACAGCAAATGGCACGACATCTGAAATCACGCATAATTTCCCGTTTGAGCGGCATAATCTCTTATTTTGTGCCCAAAACGGACATTTCCGCGAGTCCCGCTCGCGGAGTGCGCTATTTCGTGCCTGTCGAGAGTGTCAAATTCTTCTGGGGTGCGATGAATACCGTCAAAGAAGGCCGCCGTTGCAAAAAACACATCATCGTCCGCAACTACCCCCGCTATCGCGGAGTACTTCAGCTCTACACTTACCATTTTCCAAAGACATGGTCTGCCGCTTGCGTCGCAAACCGCGAACTCATCAAAACCGCCCAACGTTTAGCTCACGCCCTTGAGCACGACACATCTCGTGCCGGACTTGAGTGGAAACTCCGTTTCCTCAAGCATTACTTCACCGTTTGCGTAGGCGGAGCCAAGCCCGAACCCGGCCTCAAACGCTACTCCCGTTTCTACCAATATACCTACGTCTCCATCTACCGCGAACTTCAAGCCGCCCGCCAGCCCCAGAAACAGGAAATCAACATCGACGACATCACCGTCGAGCCTTTAGAAGGCACCTCTGTCAATCCCATCGACCAACGTTCATTACCGGCAAATATCATTCGCCGCCACTTCCATTCCTCCGTTCATCCCTTCACCCCTTCTTCCCACGAGATAGATCCTCCTGACATCACCACGTTTATCCCTCCAAACCGAATTTTTTCTCCAAATCCTTGCATATATCAAAAAAAAGCAGTACCTTTGCACGCGGATTGCGTGCGGACAGATAAGAACAACGTGTCCGAGCAAGAAAAACAGGAGGCTATCCAAGAAGCGCAAGACGAGCTTCACGACGCCCTCAACGAGCTGAAAAACTAAAATACAAATACTATGAAGAAATCATTTTTGATGGCATTGGCAGCGGTAGTGCTGGCCATGCCGGGTATGGCGCAAGATGAAGACTGGCGCTGGTCGCAAACCATTCAAGCGAGTGCTGCGGGATCCAATTCGCTCTATGCGTATCCCGATGTGCAGGCTAACAGTACGCCGCAAAGCATTGCCGAGGTGATCGCAGCTATGCCGGCGTTCCCGACCCTGGAGAATATCTATTGTCCGGAAAACAAAGACAAAGCACTCCGCAAGACGTATATGCCGTTCGAAAAATCGCTGGATGCCGCCCTGTTGCTGAACAGCCAACGTTCGCTGCAAACGGATCAACAGATCATGGCAGCCGGCAGCAAACAGCAGAAAACCAACCGGAAAGCGATGGAGCAGTACAATGCCAACGTTAATGCCGGACTCATGCCGTCGCAGCAGGAGATGATGCAGTTGATGATGAGCGGCGAGATCAATCCCGATTGGCCGGAAGACAAGATCATGGATGCTATGGCAGGTAAGTTCGCCTCCAAATGGGGCGTTTCCAAGCAGGAGTACCTGAAGATCATCAATATGGCGCAGAAGAACGAGAAACAGGCGGAAGCGTATCTCAAAAGCAACCATCCCGATCTCTACAACCGTCTGTATGCCGTCAATTCGCCTTACGGCAATGAGAACGTGCATGCGGATGACCCGCGTGAGCCCCAATGGGACCGTATCGGCGACGAGCTCTCCGGGCTGCAGGATCAACTGAATGAGGTGCTGGGCGTTTATGCCGGAACGAATGCGATGCGGAACCAGAAATATGTGGAACTCCGGGCGCAGATGGAGGCCGATTGGAAGACCTGCTCCGAAGCCAAGCAGATAGATGCCATCGCGGCGGCGCTCGAGAAGCGCCTGGATGCATGGTATGCGACTGTCAAAGAGCGCGGCGATGTGCCTTATCCCGACTGGTGGACGGCTGAGCGCAAGAAAATCAACGCCCTCGTGGACCAATGGAACAAGCGCTGGGCTGCCCAGTGGCTCAAGACGGCGCAGGAAGCTGATGCCCAGCTCCGTCCGATCATGAAGCGTGCCGCCGAACTGGAAACGGAGAACGAGAAACTTGCCCGGCAGGGCGATCAGGAGAACTTCAAGTACCTGATGAACAAGAAGTTGCTGTGCGCTGTGTTTGCCTATCTTCCGCAAATCATCCAGCCCCTTAATGATGCCTTTGATTTCCCCTGCCTCGAGCACGTCGAAGAAACCGGCAACGCCATCTTCGAGAAGTAATGCCGTATATTCGAAAAAAAAATGAGTCCGTTATGGGCTCATTTTTTTTTCGGGTTAACAACTACGGTTTCAAGCACCCGATAGGCACTACATAAACGCCATCTTTGCGACGATAGGCATACTGTCCACCTGTTAAAATCATTAGCACATCCGGCTCACGGATTGGCATTTGTTTTTCTTTTTGATTGTGCTCAATGATTAAACGTTTCAGTTCAAGCAAATGTTTTGCTCCATCATCAATCTCATGACTTCCCAATTTACATTCTATTAACGCATATTTGTCAGCGTTCATATGCAGGACTATATCGGCCTCCAAGCCATACCGATCATGGTAGTACGACAAATGAGAATAAAAGTTATTCTGAGTGAACGCTCGCAGATCCCGAATACATAATTGCTCAAAGATAAAACCGAATGTCTTCAACTGCATCTGTAGAGCCTCTGGTGATAATTCTAAAGCAGCAACAGCCACAGACGGATCACAAAAACAACGCTTAGGTGTACTACGTATTACTGTTTTACTCCTGATGGCTGGACACCATGCGTTTAGATCGTCAATTACATATAGTTTCTCCAGGGCCTTTATATAGTCGTCAAATGTTCCTCGTGAGCATTCAATGTTATCCGAAGCGGTGACATCAGCCAATATGGATGTCTTCAAGGCCAACGTGGAAATGTTGCGTGCGTACGAACGTAGTATTACGCGCGTTAATTTAGGATCGCGCGATACCTTATCTACATTTGATATATCATATTCGCAAACGGAAGTAACATAATCATTGGCTGTCAATAACTTAGCTACATCGGTCTTTGCATGTAGTGTCGCAGGCCATCCACCTCTACATGCGGCAAAGATAATATCCGCTATACTCATCTGGGATATTCCCTCTATGTCCTGATTCGGGTTATCAAAGAGAGCTTGCAAACTGACTTCACCGGTAGATTCTTTCGATTCCCACAAACTCATCGGTAACATCTTCATTCGAGTGATGCGCCCTGTACCGGTATGTCTTATCTCAGATGTATCGACAGCGTTCGAACCTGTTAATATAAATTGCCCGGGGAGAGAACGTCTATCTACTTCCATTCGCACAGCATCCCATATTAGAGGTATATCCTGCCATTCATCAATCAAACGAGGAGCATCGCCACGTAAGAGCACACTTGGAGTAGTCATTCCCGTTGCCAAATACTCAGCGCGCTTATCCGGATCTTGCAGAAAAATCGTACTCTTTGCTTGTTGGCCTGCAGTCGTT
>JAEEGL014952327.1_pt1 | contig 13387 bp, 10 predicted proteins | sample 9134231 | NCBI WGS metagenome assembly JAEEGL01 (sample SAMN16246548, study PRJNA631951) | gut metagenome | biome: gut microbiome; feature: rumen; material: fiber-attached | host: Bos | place: Iran: Karaj | collected 2018-10 | reverse complement strand
TAAACGAGTTATTAATATGGGCGTTGGAAAACAGATTACTAGATTGCTAGAATCAATCGCTCAGTTAACAGCAGCATTCAAACTCAACGAAACACAAACAAAGAATTTGGAAAACACCTTCACTGGCATATTAACCATTTATAAACTCCTAGGGGATGCGATATTATTCGTCGTAAGAGCAATGATGATTCTCGCTAAACCAGTAATCGATTTGGGAAAAGCCTTCCTATCAATTACTGGGTACATTGGTAATCTCATTGGTAAATTCGGGGAGTTCACGAATAAAGCAGATGTCGGTAATAAGGCGCTTAGTAGATTACGAGACGCTGTTCAGCAGGTTGAGGATGCTATTGCTGGCGGTGTTAAAGAGTATACCGACTTCCTTAAAAAGAATGAGGATGTCAAGAAAGCAGTAACAACTGTAAAAGATGCGTTCAAAAATCTTCGCGATAGAATTCTCGATGCTACAGGTAAGATAGATGACCATACAAAACGTCAGAGCATGTTATCAACGGTTCTTGGTGGCATCTCTACTGTAATAGCGAAATTACTAATCGGCGTAACTACAATTGTAGCCAAGATTATTAACGGCACATCTGCAATAAAAGATACAATAACACAGTCTAAATTGTTTAACACAGTTGCTGATCATGTTAGACGTACCTTAGATAGACTAACAACAGTATTCAAACTCCATAACGTACAGGCCAAAGAGTATGGTGGAGTTGCTGAAACAAATGAAAAGAAAACATGGAAACTCAACAACGTTCTGGAAACAATCCGAAACACAGTCCTTAAAGTTATAAAGGGCATTCGTGACTTCGGCAAGGCATTTATCGAGTTACCAGCAGTGCAGAAAGTAATCGAGGGTGTAAAGAGTGCGATAGATGCTATTTATCCAGTACTCGAAACTGCGTTCACGAACACCATTGATTGGGTATCAACGCTTATCGAGAAACTTAGTGGAGTGAAACCTGGCTCTTTCGAAGCGAACATGTCCATTATCAATTCTGCGATTGATGGGATGAGTACAGCATTTCAAAATGCGAGTGCTAATATGAGTAACTTCTTTAATAGTTTCTCACTGGGTAATGGAATCCTCAGCCAGATAGCGACAACATTCCATATGTCACATGTTAATGCCCAGGAACTCAAGAATGATATTGCTGATGTAGCTGGCAATGGCGGTGGTTCTGGAGATATTAAATTTGACATCAAGGAAAAACTCAAAGAAACTGCGAGAGCTATTGCAGATTTCAACTCAGAGCATAATGTGCTTGGTAAGGGTATTGCACTTGGTGTTACTGCGGCATTGTATAAGACTATTAATGATACGAACAAGGCTGTTCAGCTTGCTGCATCACTACCGGCGAATATGGGAAAAGTTCTCAAATCACTAAGTGGTGTATTCGACGAGTTGTCATTAAATCTTCAGGCGTTTAGAAGACGTCAGATGTTAAAGTCTATCGTTGCTGCCATTTTGGCACTTGGCGCATTAACTGCGGCATTAAGCTTTATTCCACCAGATAAACTACAGCAAGGTATTAGCGCCACTGAGAAATTGGTGACTCTTATCGGTGGTTTATTTATGGTATTTTATGGTATCAACTCTATGCCATTCCTAGAGGTGATTAATCTTAGAGTTAATGATATGATGAAGAATCTACTTCGTTTATCACTACTCCTCGGGGTATTAGCAGCTGTATCTGTAGAATTAGGCAAAGTTAAAACTATTAGACCTGAAGCACTCATTGCAATTACTACGATGATGGTCGCTATGGGAACAATAATGGCGCTTCTGATTAAAGTCGGAGACCATGCATCTAAAGCAGAACGAAAAGTAAATAAGAATGCGATAATGCAGGCTATTGCTATTGCGGGTTCGGTTTATTTATTAGTATTTGCACTTAAGAAAGCATCGTCTATGAATAATGATGAAATTATGCGTGGTTTACGTGCTATTATTCCATTACTTGCAACAATGGGGTTAATCGTTACGGCTTCAAACAGAACTGCAAAAGCAAATACTGCAGGTCTAAGAGGATGTATGAGCTGCGCACTATCTATTTATCTACTTCTGGTAGTAATGAAGAAAGCTGCTAATGAAGATGCTGCTCAGATTTATAGAGGCTTTGTAAACATTCTGCCTTGTATTGGGGCATTGGCGTTGTGTATGAAAGCTGCTCATTTAGCTGGTGAATCAGCCAAGGGAGTTGGTCCGGCTATGCTCGGAGCATCAGCTGCAATAATCCTTGTCCTAGAGGCGATGAAGATTGCGGCAAGTATGAGTATGGAAGAAGTTCTACGGGGTGGAGCCGTTGTTACAACTATTGCTGCTGGATTAAGTATGATGATGGTTGCTGTAAAGGGCGTTAAGTTCGATAAAACAGCGGCTGCAGCTATTATCGCATTATCTGGTATGGTTGTCGCAGTTATCGGTGAATTGATAGCACTGACATTTGTTGATACTAAATCACTAGCAGTTGCTACAATATCTATGACTACTGTATTGGTCGCACTTGGCCATACCATGAAGCAGATGGCATCTTTATCTGAGAATGCTAAGAAAGTAGGTCTTAGGGATTTAATCAAAATAGGAATACTTCTTAGTATGATAACTGGAGTTATTGCAATACTCATAAAGTTATCAACGAATCCATGGGAATCTATAGCGGCATCTTGCGCTGGAATGGCATTAGTACTTCTTGCATTAGGACACACATTTGATGCTATAGCAAAAACTGATGGAAGAAAAGTAACACCACAGAAAATGAAGAAGTTCTTGGAGTTATGTATCCCATTGGCCGCAATAGCAGCTGCAATATTAGTATTATCTAAGTATGGTGGAAGCTGGGAGTCTATGATTGCCTCAGCAACGGCTATGAGTGAAGTACTACTGGTTATGGGCACAACATTTGCTATTATCGGTAGAATACCACCTGTATCACCTAAAGTTATGACAACATTTGCTCTTGGTATTGGCGGTGTAGGTGTAATAGTAGCAGCAATAATTGGAGTACTCTCTAATTTAGGTGGTGACCCCGTATCGATGATAGCATCTGCGACATCTGTAAGTGAGCTGTTATTAGCTTTCGCAGGTGTATTTGCCATTATTGCTGCACTTGGACCATTAGCCGAAGGCGCCGTTGCTGGTGCTGCTGCTTTTGACGCAGTAGTAGCAATTATTGCTAGTCTTATGGTGGGAATGGCAATACTGATAAAGAAAGTTATTGAACCTCTTAGTAAATACTCTATTAAAGAGTTGATGGCGACATTAACTGATTTCTTTGAAGGACTTGGTAATGCCGTCGGTGCTTTGGTTGAATCCTTCGCAACTCACATGATAAACCTTATTCCAAAGATAGGTGCTGCATTAAGTCAGTTCATATTATTGGCTATGCCTGGTTTATCTGCCCTTGGCACGATAGGTAACAAAAAGACATTAGAAGGCGCAAAGGCATTAGCTGCAACCTTATTAGTATTCGGTGCTGCAACATTTGTGGAAGCCATTACAAACCTATTCCCAATAACAAAGTATTTTGCAGAAAAGTCTTTACAGGATACACTTAAAAACATCGCTAAGATGATGGTAACATTCGATAAAGAGACCAGCAAAATAAAAGACGAAAAGGGCCTTAAGAATAAAGCTCAGGCTGCTGCAGATTTAATGTCAGCACTCGGCAATATTCCTACAGATGGCGGATTCTTAGGCTTAATAAATGGTGAAACGGATTTCGAAGGAGCTGCAAATTTCATTAAGACACTTGGTAAGACACTTAAGAAATTCGATGAAATAACCCAGCCAGTCAATGATAAGAATGTTAAGAGCAAGATCAAGCTTTTAAATACATTCATGGATACACTCAAGAAGACCCCTGCTGAAGGTGGACTACTAGGTGCTATCATGGGCTCAAAAGGTGAGGGTTATAAATCATTTGCATCAGGACTAAAATCCCTAGGCAAGGCAATGGCTAAGTTCCAGGACGCAACTACCGGAATCGACGATAAAGCAGTCAAGGCCCACGCAAAGACATTATCATCACTCATTGATGCACTTTCAAAATGCAAGGCTGATGGTGGTTTATTTAGCATGCTTATGGGCTCGCAGAAGAAGGGCTTTGACGCTATGGCTAGTGGACTTACATCTCTAGGAACAGCAATGAAGAAATTTGCTGATACCATGGGTAAGAAGTTCAACAAAAAGACATTTAACTCTGGTATGGACTCACTTGTATACATGATGGAAACCATGAAGAAGGCCCCTACTAAAGGTGGTCTAATTGGTTGGATCATGGGTGGCGATAAAGACTTCAGCGCTATCAGCACATTCCTAACATCTGCAGCAAATGGTATGCAAGTATTCGCAGATACCGCAGCTAACATTAAAGACTATAAGTCATTTAACAAGTTACTCAATGCATTAGAAACAATAATGAATTCACTTAAGAAAAGCGAAAAAGTAAAAGACTTTGACTTCGCTAGCTTAATGCAGAATATTGTTGCTGGTATTAATACTGGTGTTAAGAGTTCGGTTGGAGATGTAGAAGCTGCAGGCCAGGCATTATACGATGCTTTGCGAAAGGGATTCTATCATCCACACCTTGCTCGTGATGCAGCAGAAACAGTATCAAGTAATATTGTTAAAGGCTTTAAGACTAAGACCAAAGCTGCAAGAGCTGCAGGTCAGGCATTATATGACGCATTCAGGTCTGGAGCATATCATCCACACCTCGCAAATGACGTTGGTTCAGGAGTTGGTCATGGTTATATTTCTGGTATAAAATCTGTCAATGCAACCAGCGCAGGCGAGAGTTTATGGAATGAAGCCAAAGATGGTATGAACCACCCTAACAAGGCGCGAGGTATAGGTCAGAACGTTGCCGAAGGCTATGCTAATGGTATCATGGATAAGCTGAGCTATGTAGCATATGCTGCAAATAGTCTTGGCGATAAAACCATTAAGACACTTAAGAAGAAGTTGGATATCCATTCACCTTCACGAGTTGGTAAGTGGATTGGTCAAATGTTTGGCGTAGGTACTGGTGACGGTGTATTCGACAGCGGTCAGTATGTAATTGACAAGGTACAGCATCTTGGCGATATGATGATTGATGCTCTAGAAACAGCAGTTGATGTCGCTAATAGTATGTTACTCGACGATATTGACCCAGTTATTACTCCAAGATTCGATATGTCACATGTTATGGCGGCACGAACAGACCTGAAGTCAATATTCGGTAATAGTTTGGATACGACAATTAATACCCTTAGCTCACTCCGTCAAAATGGAAGTAGTACAGGTAATAATTCTTCTGAAGTCATCAATAAACAGACAGTTGTGCATTACACTCAGAATAACTATTCACCAAAACCATTGAATAGGTACGAGATTTACAAAGACACTAGAAATCAATTAAGCACTGTAGGAAGGCTGGTACGTAATAAATGATAAAAGCTATTAATATTACCAATCAGTTCAGCGAACAGGTGTATGTTGATTTATTTATGCCGGAAAGGTCTGGGCTCATCGTGCAAAGCGTTGATGGGCTTGGGCCAGGACCGGCCTCAATCAATTTAACAAACTTAGCTGTCGATGGTAGTATATATAATTCATCAAGAATTAATCCAAGACAGATAGTATTTAATTTTATATTTGACGGTATCGACATCGAAGAAGTTCGTCATAAAACGTATCGTTTCTTTGCTTTGAAAACACCGATCAGTATGGCTTTTCATACAGATCATAGAGACTTAGCAATTGATGGATATGTATCAGGCAATCAGCCTGCTATATTTTCGGAAAAAGAAGGGTGTCAAATAACGATTGAATGCCCTTTCCCATATTTCCATGCCATTGGCGAGAAAGAGACCGACACAACAAGTTTCTTCGGTGCAGAACCATTATTTGAATTCCCATTCAGCAATCTAGTCCAAACTAGGGAGATTGAATTTGGTACGATTAATAATATTGTGTCAAATACAATTACTTATGAAGGCGATGCTGATACGGGAATGTTAATAAATTTACATTTAAGCGGTGATGTTGGTGATATTGGAATTCATCACTTAGACAGAAAAGAAAGATTCGAAATAGATTCAGAAAAGATTATCGATATTATGGGTTCACCGTTACAGGCTGGAGATGACATAGTCATAAATACTAATGTCGGTGCAAAATCTTTACTCTTGGTTAGAGACGGTAAAACATATAATATTCTATCTGCAAAACGAGTCCCAATATCTAAGTGGCTGAGACTGCATAAAGGTGACAACGAAATAGCATTTGTATCATCTCATGATTCTGCTCAAATGTTCATTACAATAACAAATAACGTGCTATATGAGGGTATTTAATTATGGTCGATATTTATATTTTGGATCGTAATTTACGTGAAAAAGGAACATGCGATTTTTATAAATCTCTCATATGGGCTACACGTTATTACGATCTGGGTGATTGCGAAGTATATGTCCCAGCGACAATCGAGAATATCGAATTATTCCGAAGAGGAGATTATATTTGCCGACATGATATCGAAGATGATATGGTATGCCGAATAGACTGCATTGAATTAGATACTGGTGAAGATGGCGATTATCTTATTGTTCGTGGTACTGACGTTAGAAAACTCTTACAACAGCGAATCATCTGGGGACAGACCAATTGCAACGGGGATGTTGAAGAGTATATTTATAGTCTAATACACGACAATTTAATCAGACCTCAAGAACGTGCTAGGCAAATGCTAAAAGATGATGATACCCCAATTTTATCTATTGGACCGTTGCATGATTTTGGTATAAAAGTTACCGAACAGGTTAGTTATGCCAACATCTACGACAAAGCATACGAGTATAAGAAGTTATTTGAATGGGGAGATCGTATATGGTTCAACCGTGAAACTGGGTTATTGGAGTATAACATATACTCTGGATTAGATGTTAGCAATAATGTCATATTCTCTGATGATAACGATAACTTATTTGATAGTAAGTACACTGAAGATAACACAAACATTGCTAATATTGCACTGGTTGGCGGTGAAGGCGAAGGTGCAGCTCGTAGAACTCTTACTGTTGGTGCCGCTCGAGGTGTTGATAGATACGAGATATTCGTAGATGCACGAGATCTTTCATCGATTACGACTTGGGACGAGCTAAAGAGAACATTTCCGCCAAAAGAATCTGGGGGAACTGGAAAGATTGTATCACTAAACGGAAAATATTATTATCAGCTAGAGACCTTTGATATACCAATTCAAAATGAGAGTCATAAATCGGCTTTGATAAAAATTTATGCTGGTGGTGTCACTGTGCTGGAAGGCGGTAGACGATATTATAGAATAAAGAATTATAATATTGCTGATTTGCCAAACGGCGCACCAGAAGATAATACAGAATTAATCATCAATGATGTGGTATACAAGTCAGATTTAGCGTCTAGAGGTGTAAATGACCTAGCTCAGTATGGCCAGGTTATGACATTTGAAGGTAGTATAGACCCAAATCTACGTTATATTTACCGAATGGATTACTTCCTCGGTGACTTAGTTCAAGTTCAGAACCGATATGGAGTAAATGCTAAAGCTCGTATTGTTGGTGTTACTGAAACAGTTGACGAATCAGGATACACATTCAACTTTGACTTCGAATACAAAGATGTTAAGCTTGAGAATGTATATTTGTTGACTGAAGCTGGAGATTATTTATTAACCGAACGTGGTGAACGAATCGTATATGAGGAGGTGTAATTAGTGTCTAAATTATATGGACAGAGAATATCTGAATTAAACGAGGCGCCGCTCATAACGGACGAATCGCTTTTGGCTATTGTCTCTGGTGGAGAAACTAAGAAAATTAGTTTTTCAGTTATTAAACAGTACATGCTAGATTTAGCGCATCCTGTTAAATCTTATTACGCAAGTGATGATCCGACAGACCCTGGAACACTATTTGGTGGTACTTGGAGACGTATTCAGGGTAGAGTATTATATGGCGCAGATAGTTCACATGCCGCTGGAACAGAATTTGGTAGTTCGACAACCAAACTATCTACTGCCAATTTACCAGCTCATTCTCATGGTTTAAATGAAGGAAGCGGGTCGACTGGTGAAGCAGGTAGTCATAATCATGGAAGTTCTTATAGGCATACTATAATGACATCAAATCTGCAGGAATACGCAAACCCAGCTGGTTGGGGAATAGCATATTCTAATGATATGGGTCGATATATAGAGCCTAGACCGGGCGCAGGTGGTATATACCAATTGGCCGGTTTTGATATGAGTAGTGGTATGGCGTCCAATGGTAACCATACACATACAATTAAGACTAGTGGAAGTGCTACACAGAACGCCGGTAGTGGAGTAGCATTCAATAATATTCAGCCATCACGTGCAACGTATATTTGGCAGAGAATCGCATAAGGAGACATTATGGCATTATATAATGGATTTTTTAACTCAAACCCATCACAGGGCCTAACTCGAAAATATGATGCGGAAGATATCTCGCGACTTTTCGATGGCCTTATTGGAGATGGCGTTTTGGAAACTGTGGGTGAAAAACTCATGGTTAAATCCAATAATGGAATGACAATATCTGTTGGTACAGGTAGGGCCTGGTTCAATCATTGTTGGGTCAGAAATGATTCCAAGATGGATCTGGTTGTACCTGACTCCGACCCATTATTGGGCAGAATAGATACAGTTGTGCTCGAGATCAATCGTAATCTTGACGTATTAAACTGTTTTATTAAGATAATTGCTGGTGCTCCTGCAGCTGTACCAGTTGCAGCAACATTGGAAGATACTGTATATGTAAAGCAGGTTCCATTGGCATATATCAATGTTGCAGCTGATATGCAGGAAGTAACTACAACTGATATTACCAACTGTGTCGGAACTTCAAAATGCCCATTTGTTATTGGTATCGCAAGTTTCATGACGATCGATGATTTCGTCGAGAAATGGGGTATTGAATGGACAAACTGGATCAATGCAAAAGAAACCCAGTATGATACAATGTTCCACACAAAGTCTGATCAGATTGATGCATGGTTATTATCTCGTGAAGCTGGTTGGACAGAATTCCTATCCACAAAAACTACAGAGTGGAATGCATGGCTTGCTGAGAAAAACACTGTATTAGATGGCCTTAAGGCTAGCGTTACAGCGCTTAATAGTGCTTTTGTAACCGGCAAAGAATGCACTAATATCAATGAAGAGATGGAATCTGGTTATTATGTAGTATCTACCACAACTGAGGGTACCAAACCTAACACCTTCAGTGGATCTGGCGTATTACATGTTATGAATGGCGCTGGAACTGTAACGCAGATATTGTATGATAATGCAACTGATCATATTCTCTTTAAACGTGTATCAACTGATGGGGAAACATGGTCTGCATGGAAAGAGAGTGGCTCTGAAGGCGGCGGAGGCGGCGGTGGTACTGCTGGCGGCTCAATTATCAAAGTTACAACTACCGAGAATTCACTTATCGGAAAAAATGTAACCATCGGAAATGGCACAGAGTCTGCCTCTGCATCATTCAATAGTGACAAGGTTGCAGTTATTGAAGGATTCATTGGTGTTGGTGAGTGTCGCTTGACAACTACCGATGGCACCTATACTGGTGAAAAGACAATCAATATTCCATATTTCGGCAATTTCACTGAATCTATCGCACTATGGAAGGCCACTGTAAACATTAAGGTTCAGGATGCAGTAGATGGTCATGAAGTAGAAATTAAGAATAGCACAGGTAGTCTATTGGCGACAATTACTACGGATGCAACAGGTGTTGCTGAATATGTAGCGAATGCGCCTGGAACCTATACTTTTGAAAGTGTTGTCGGAGGTGTAACAGCGTCAAAAGATGTTGTGATAACAGATGCTGCAACATATACTGTAGAACTTAACACATTCAAAATATATGGGTTCCACTTTGATGGAACAGTGACTGACTCAAATCCAGCGACCCACGTATCATATGATGTTCAGTATAATGGTAAAGACGTACTTAATAAAAATTATACATCTATACGACCTTATTATTCCGGAGATCCATATGTAACATCTCTGAATGACTGGAAAAATGCGTTCTTTATGCCTAAGTTGGTTCTTGATACCGGACAGATATTAACGTCCGATGGTATAAGATTTAAAAATAATGACGCAGGAAAACCATGCCTTGAAACTAGCGATGAATTATATGATCTATCACCGGATCAGGGACGAATACTATTTGCAAAGTTCCCAAAAATATGGATAAAAATTGTGCCAGATAATGGTGAAACGACAGATACAAGTGCAACGGTATATATCGCAGATGCTCAAGTCGATCCTGATTTTCATGCTTGGGCTTTTTATGATGATAGTAACGTTGAACATGACTCAGTATTGATTGGTTCAACGTCTACATCATATCGAAACGACAAAGTTGAGGGTGTACTTGGGCATTACAATGCTGGTGCTGACGGAGGATTAACGACGCTGGCAAATGCTCTAGGAAATTTTTCAAGACGAAATAATGACTATATGACTTATAGTGTTGAAAATGGGGCAATAGCATCAATGCTTACCATATTGACAATGCTCATCACAAAAACTGCTAATATTCAGTCGGTTATGGGAATGGGTAATTGCGGTGCAGAGTCTAATAGAGAAGGTATCGGAATTATTACACAAAACGTAGCTAAGGGGTATAGCGGTGTACAAAAATTATTTATAGCACCAGTTCCCGCCACAAGCGGAACGCCGGTATTGTTTGGGATCGAGCATCTATGGGGTGATAGGAGTTGTTACTTAAATAAAGCAGTTCATTCGAGTGTTAGTGAGGAACATAAACAATACTGCACATTTACATATCAGCTGCCAGATGGAACCGAAGCAACAGTCAAAGGTAATGATGATAATCAATGGACTAGCGGTTCCATCGTTGATGGATGCGGATGGCATGCATCAGGAGTTGTTATACCTGCGAATATTCGAAGGGGTGATGCAACTACCTCCGGAATTATTGGTGACGTTGTGCATACATCATATACCACGGGAATACTGTCAATCGGTGGACGCGCAGGCAACAATACTGGATGGGGTGAAAAATGTGGATTGTTTGCAATGGATTGTCAGTCTACGTCTGTTGACGATTATAACGTATCGTGGTGGGGGCGATATCGTGTTGTTGGATGGTTAAAGGAGGATGCGCATGAATAACTGGTATACCGCAATATCGATGGATGAACCGGTATTGGTTGATCGTGACTCCTCTCCAACTGTAGTATATGTCCGCAAAAATATAGAACAGTCAACCTGGGTCGATCACGATGGCGTAGAACATGTAGAATATCACTACGACGAATGTAAAATTCCGAAGGATATTTACACGGCAATAGTCGCTACACACCAGCCACAAATTGACGGGTTGCGTTCTGATTTAGAGTATATTTCTATGATTATCGATGGAGGAACTGAAGATGGCGGAGAAGAAACACTCTAGAAATTATGAGAAAGTAAAGAACTTTTACGATCGTGATTTATGGAACAAATACCGTGTTTGGATGGCAGTACATCGTTGGATTACTGTTGCTGAATTCGAGGAAATTACTGGCGAGCCTTGGGACCCAGACCATAAACCAGAGAAGTATGCATAGGAGGATTTATGAGTGATTTATTTTTAAAAGTAAATGAACTCGAGATTCCTATTATTGGAGGATCTATCGCTGAAGGAGGTGGAGAATTATCTGTAAAGACAGATGGAAACATCTCTTTCAATGATTTGGTCGAGGGGTTAAAGACTATTAACACATCGATCGAGATCCTTCAGCCAGCTAAAGAATCTCTTGTAAACATCTATTCTCAGTATACAGTACTTAAATCTATTACAACAGATATGGTAGATGGCTGTAAGACAATCGTGTTCGCTGAGAAAGATTTAAATGCTAGAATCGCAGAACTTGAACAGCTTCTTGCAGACATGCGTGGAAAGGAATCAAAATGAAAGTATTTATATCACAGCCTATGAAAGGTTTGAGTAATGACGAGATAAAATCTGTTCGTAGTAGCATGATTAATCTCGCTGTTGAAAAATATGGCAATGATATCAAGGTTCTAGATACATTCTTCGAGAATGCTCCAGTAGAGGCTAAGCCACTTTGGTTCCTTGGTAAGTCTTTAGAGTTCTTATCGGCAGCTGATATTGCTATATTTGCTCCTGGTTGGAATGAATCTCGTGGCTGTATCATCGAACACGAGTCTTGTCTCAGATATGGTATCAAAACGCTCGAAGTTTCAGAATTTTAGGAGGTGATCTAGTGGATCTATCATTCTTAACAAGTTTTGTTGTGCCAGTTATTGTTGGTATATGTTTAGTGGTAGGTTGGGTTATTAAGAATTTAATTCCGAATAAAGAAATCAACCGTTTTATTCCACTTATCGTATGTACACTTGGTGTGGTTATCAGTATCTGGAATTCCGGGTCTGTTTCACCAGATGTATTATTAGCTGGACTTATTAGTGGAGCTGCTTCTACAGGATTATATGAAGCCTTTAGAAATTTGATCAATAATAAGTAAAATAGGTCCTGGGTATGACCTTAAACTACCCATATTATGCAACTATCAACCAAAGTAGTAGACTGGAAGAGACGCATATGAGCATTCTTTTAAGTTCTTCATCGATTTTAGAGAACCCGGTAGTCCAGTTTGTTATTGGACTTGGAGCATTATGTGCGGCGGTTAATTCAATCTGGGTAGTAGTTAAGATAGTCAAGGAAGTTCAGATTATGTTAGGTAAAACAAATACCGACCAGAACGACAAAATCGCAGCACTTGAATCCATGTACAATGAGCTTCATACTACGGTGAACATACGACATGAAAAGTACATGCGATATTTCGATAATGATCGTAAAGAAATTGAGATATTAAAGCGAGGAACAGAGGTAACTCAGAAAGCATTAATTGCCCTTCTGGGTAATGGCATCAATGGTAACAACAAAGAACAGATGCAGGAAGCTCAGACAGAGTTAATTAACTTTATGGCTCATCAGAACCATACTTCCTTGCTTTAAAGGAGTTCATTAACCGTTTATTAACTGTTAGTGATATTTTGTAATACCTGGAGGGCCTGAGAGAAATCTTGGGCTCTCTTTTTATTTAAAAACATGGTCTATAATTTTTTGCCCTCGTACAAAAAACATGCACCATAATAGAGATACTATTAATTATATTTTTAGGAGGATACTATTATGGTTAAATTTATTGAGAACTTTATTATCTTATGTATTAAATTAGCAGTTGTTGTTAGTATTGCATTTGTAGCGTTATTATTCGCAACTAAGAAAGTTGTGATTAAATCGTATGCAAATGATTACGAAGCAGTTG
>JAEEGL014660750.1_pt1 | contig 13387 bp, 6 predicted proteins | sample 9134231 | NCBI WGS metagenome assembly JAEEGL01 (sample SAMN16246548, study PRJNA631951) | gut metagenome | biome: gut microbiome; feature: rumen; material: fiber-attached | host: Bos | place: Iran: Karaj | collected 2018-10 | reverse complement strand
CTGGACGAGACTTCATAGGAGACGGGAGTAGAACCGTAGCACAGGTATTTTTCGATGCCAAAGATGTCGTTTCGGATGATTTTTCCTACGGTGATAATGAGTTCTTCTGGTGCCAGGTCGTGCGTTTTGGCGACGATATTGGTCGCAAACGGCAAATGGAAGATATAGCTCATTTCTTCGCGTTTGCGGCGCGACGCAAGCAGCAGAATTCTGGCTTTTCCGCTGACCCATGCGGATGCGGGGAGGTGTGAAAAGCGCTCCAGAAAGTTATCGAATATCTGTTGGTTATTGGAGCCGTATGATTGAGATTGCTGATCGTAGTCAGCAACGAGCAGATCGATGGTAGACTGGGAGAGAATATGCTCAGCTTCCTGAATGCTGTTGACAACATGCAGTTTGCATCCAGTTGCAGAGAGGGCTTTCGTCAGAATTTGTTGTTCTTTTGGTGTCGAGACAAGCAGCAGGATATTTGCAGTATCTTCAATGAGTGTGGGAACAACTTGCATTGGGTACTCACTAAATGCATGGAGGAATTGGATGAGTTCTGTTCAATGTATCAGGTAAGGAATTAAAGTTTTTGTTCAAGTTTTTTATCGAATTCTTCAAAGGTTGGAATGAATTGGACCTGGAATGGGTTAAAGGTGATTCCATTTTCGCGATCAACGAGTTTGCCCGGGGTAATATTCAACTTGGTAATTTCCGGTTCAACAGGCTGGTAAGTCAGCGTACTTGTTTTTCTGGTATTTGCGATACGTTTGTATGCAGCGGCATCGGCGGCATTGTATGCAGCGGTTCCTGTGATGAATGAGGAAGTTTTGATGCTCATGTTCTGGAGTGCAGTTTTTACGGTTTCAGCCTGTTCTCCGGACAATTTTGTGCTGTTAATGGCGATAATGGGGAGTGCAACGGGAGAGGATGTGTATACGGTGGTGAATCCGGAATCGTACCCATCAAAAACCATTGAAAGATCAGCGTTTCCCATTTCGACGGCATTGATTGCCAGGCGGACGTCGCGAACTTCTTCTATAGCAGAGAAATAATCGGAGGCTTTGATTTCGTTGCCAAGCAGGGATGCGGTAATGAATGTCGTAGCCAGGGATGTGTTGGCCACGAGGGCAAGTCGTTTTCCTTTGTACTGGTAGAGTTTATCGCTGTTTCCTCGTTTTGCGATGACCTTGAGCGGTCGTGTGGTCTGGCCATTTGCGGACAGCATTCCCACGGGTTTCAGGGATCCTCCCTTACTGGCATAATAATCTGCATCGAGGATTGCGACGGACAGATTCGAGCGTGCAGATTCGAAATCTGATGCACGCGCAAAAGCCATGCCTTCCCACTGCAAGCCAGTCTGGGTACTCAGCTCTTTTGCGATTTTATTGACGTATGCATTGCGTTCTGCGCCATCCTTAAAATCGAGGTTGGGGGCAAAAAGTGCGACGATATTGTTGGCCATTGCCATGCATGGGATAAAACAAATCAGGGCACCCAACAGGAATGATAGTGAATGTTTCATTGTTTTACTCCTTGCTGCTTCCCCAGACTCTTTGCTTCGTCAAAAGCATGCGGCGGACATCTTCAGATTTTCGTGAAGATGTCATGGATACGTAATTTTCGTAGTATTGGGTTGCCTTGGCAGCTTCACCGGCATTGTCCAGATATATGGCGTAATTCAGGACTGCTTCTGGGATATTCTGTTTGGCATATTTTTCGAGTACTTCTTCTGGATCTGTCAGTTTATGCGTGAGGAGTTTTGCCAGAACCTGATTGTACTGGTCGGGTGGGGTCATAACATTTCCCAAAGCATTCAAACGATTGTAATTATCCAGCGCCGATTCATATTTTTTTGATTTGAGTGCCTGGAAACCGAGTTTTCTGCGTATTGCTGCTTCGAGTGTTCTGGCTTCAGCTGAGTTATTGCCATTGATTTGTGAGAGGGCATTTTCGAGGTTACCGGTTTCGTAATAGACGTATGCCAGTTCATACGAGATATCAAGGACGCCGCCCGGAAAAAGTTTAGCCTGGGCTTCGGGGGCAATGGCTGCGAATTCTTTTTGTACGGTTTCGAGAGAGGTTTTGGCCTGGGAGAATTTTTTATTTCGTATATCCACGATGGCATTGAGGTATTCGAATCGTATTGTGTCATCGGAATCGAGGCCATCCTTGAAACGATTGGCTTTGGTCAGGTAACGTTCGGTTTCGTCGTATTTGCCTGCTTTGAAAGAAGTCATGGCTTTTTGGAGCGCGACCATGGCTGATGCCGGGGAGTCGATGACCCCTCGGCTTTCAGCTTCCTGCAATGAATGGTCAGCTTCATCCCATTGTCCGATGCTGGACTGTGCCACCGCCAGCAAATACCATCCGCCGCCGCCGAGAGCGTCGGCGGACTGTGATGTTTCGAGGTCCTTAAGTCTTTGAATGGCATATTTATATTCGCCGTCCATGATGTCGAACTGGGCAGCCAGCTTGATGACGTTGGGATCATCTGCAGAAATCTGTTCTGCCATTTGGTAAGACTGAAAGGCTTCGTCTTTATTCCCTTCCAGCAGAGCCAGTTGTGAAACGCTGCAGTGAGCCTGTGTCGAATGGACTTCCATGGACAGGGCCTGATCAAAAAAGGAGTGCGCCTGTTCGAATTCACCGAGCATCATGGCTTCGGCTCCCTGATGGAGCAGGGTGATGCTGAGCATTTCCCATGCCAGGGTATTGCTTGCACTTTCGTCGATGAGCTGCATTAAGATTTCTGCTGCCTGAGAGTAGTTTTTTGCAGCGAGGTATTCTCTTGCCAGATAAACACCGTAGATACTTTGATCGGGATAATCGTCGCGCAATTTTCTGTGAATATGGATGGAATCCTCGATATGTCCCTGTTTTCTCATCATCACTGCACCAAAATGCAGATCATCGGGATTGAGCGACTCATTCATCAGTTTCTGGACGTCATTCATGGCGTCCGGTTGTCCCCGAAGCATGCGGATATAAGCCAATTTAAGCTTGATATAGCGATAATCCGGCATTTTCTCTTCGAGTTCTTTAAAAAGTGCTTCGGCTTTGTCGAGGTGCCCCAGTTTGAGTTCACTGTCTGCTGTAAAATACTGGGCGCTCATATGGGTAGGATCTTTTTGAAGAACATCTTCAAATCGTTTGATGGCTTCTTCGTAGCGACCTGACAGATAGTAGGCACTTGCGATGGTATAGAGCAGATCGCTGCGGCGTGGATCTGCTTTATAGGCTTGTTCGTAGAGTTTTACGGCTTCATCGATCTGGCCACGTTCGTATTTTACGTGTCCCATGTTGATTTTGGCGATGATGTCATCCGGAGCGAGTTCGAGCAGGCGTGCCAGCGAAGCTTCTGCACCGACGATGTCTTTTGCCTGGATATATGCTGAAGACAGGGCGCGATAGGCATGTGCATCATTGGGTGTCTGTGCAGCATATTGTTCAAAATATTCCTGCGCATGGAGGGAGTCATTTTTGTCGAGGCTGATTTTTCCGAGGATAAAATAAGCTTCGGGCAGATCTTTTCGTTTTTGAATGACTTCCTGAAGCAGAGCTTCTGCTTCGTCTATGCTTCCCGACTCATAGAGATTGAGGCCGAGGTAGTGTTTCAATTCTATGTTGTCGGAATGGCGGCTCAAGGCATTCTCAAGTAATTTTACCCCTTCCTTGCTTCGTTTGAGTGCATACAGGACGTAGCCCAAACGGATATATGCCTGAACCATACCGGGTTCAGCTTCAATGGCTTCGCGGTACTTCTTTTCGGCCTGTTCAAGATAGGATGTATCGCTGCGTTCCTCTGCCTGTTTTTCGAGTTTGATGCCGCTGTCGTAGCTTTCCTGCGCTTGTTTGGTTGCATAGTGGCTTTGTGCAAAAGCAGGAACGCAACAACTCATCGATAAGATTGCAGCGAAGATTGCTGCGTGTATTTTTTGATAATGCATGTGGAACTCCTCGAGAGGCTGTCATGCCCGAACTAAATAGACTTTTACACAAGAACGACTCTGAATGACAAGAGATCCCTGCGATGTTTTGTATGATTTCGGGCCACCGCCGCAAACGGGCCGAGCGTATGCTGCAGCATAGCGAGGCCATGCCTTGCGTATTGGCTGTATAGCCAATAGCAAGGCCAAAAAAGTTATTGTTTGTCGTTTTGGGCGCTTTGCTGCTCAGAATGAGGCAGTTTGTTCAGGCAGGTTGTCACAAGATCAAGGTACATGGACATATTCTGCAATTCTTCGTCAAACCGTTGGCGAAGCATGTTGATTTGTTTGAAATCTCCGCGAAGCAGCTCAAACATGTTGCTTCGGCTAAGTTCAAAAGTGTCGCGGTTATTTTCGATTGCCAGGTAGAGGCGGTTTCCGGAAAAGCGCATCGTGGTACGGGATACGGCGAAGGAATCGGCCTCGATGATATCCTGTGCAATGGCATCGACGATTTCGTGGGCTTTTTGCCGCTGCTGCGAGGGGGAAATGCCATTAGTGCCTGCTTCAAAACCGGATACACAGCGGCTGTTTCCCAAACGCACATCGAATTGTCGATCGAATTTTTCGTTGCCTGTCAGGAAGAAACGATCGGAGTTTTTGAGCCCCTCGTACATTTCAGTCGAAAGGGGTTGAAGTCTTTCGCGGATGCAGATGGGGGATTCGAGAGCCAGATTCGTTTCGATGACAAAGAGCTGACCTGAAAAGATCGTTTTGGGCTTTTCGGATTTGAGTTCCCTGCCGCGGAGCGAGATATCCGCGAATTCAAAGGTGCATTCTTTCCATGCACCGTAAATGTAATCGCTCGCGGATGCGGTATCCCAGTCGTCTGCGATATCGGCTTCGGAAATGATGTCTTCCGGTATTTTTCGGTAGGCGAGATAAATATCAGGTTCGAAGTATTTTTTTATGGCCTGATAGACGAGCGAGTATTTGATGGTATGGTTTTCATTGAAGATGATTGCCATGGCGATGGCGCATGTCAGGATGACCCCCAGAACAGCAAAGGCGATCCCAATGAACACATGATCGTATGCGATGAGTATACAACATGCACAAATGCCGGCAATCATACACAATGGACTCAAAAACATGATGAGTCTGTTTCGCTTGAGCGTGGGAACAATTCTGTCCTCGGGCAGAAGATAACGCTCCATGTGATGCTTCTGTGTGTTGATATCTGCTTGCTGTGCTTGCTTTGAATTATTTTCAATGCGATGCCAGTATGGCTTTTTATTATCGCTCATAAACAATTCCTAAAACAGGATCAGATTTCCCCCGGGCGCCGTTATACAACGCAATCATATAAAATACCAGTCATGAGCTTTGAGCTATGAGCTATGAGCTTAGAGCTTTGAAAATGACCATTTCTGACTCCAGGTTCCAACCAGCACTGTAAATAGAGCTAATAAAAAAGCCCGCCAGTCCATCTGGACAGCGGGCTTTGACATGCTGGATTCGGGCGGAGGATACCGCCCAAATGGATTAGACTTTCATGGGTTCAATGCCCCAGATATCTTCAGCGTACTGACGAATGGTTCGATCGGACGAGAAGAATCCCATGTTGGCAATGTTGAGAACGGCTTTCTTAGCCCAGGCGCGTTTGTCGGTGAATGCCGCGTCGACATCTTTCTGACGGGCGACATAGCTGTCGAAATCTGCACAGAGCATATAGGGATCGCTCGTTCGCAGCCAGTTCACGATGCCCTGATAGCGCGTACGTTCATCGGGGCAGAAGAAGCCTGATTCGAGCATGTTGAGGACTGCTTTAAGATCCTCGCTTTCTTCGATATAGGCCTGTGGATCGTAATTTTCGGCTTTGAGCGTTTTGACTTCTGTTTCGGTCAGACCGAAGAGGAAGAAGTTTTCGGCGCCGACGCGTTCACGCATTTCGACGTTTGCGCCATCAAGGGTACCGATAGTGAGAGCACCGTTGAGTGCGAATTTCATATTGCCCGTACCGGAAGCCTCTTTGCCTGCGGTTGAAATCTGTTCCGAAAGATCGGCAGCCGGAATGATATCTTCTGCGAGAGAAACGCAGTAATTGGGGCACATGTAGACGCGCAGTTTGCTTGTAATGGTCGGATCATCATTGATGATGCGGGCGACGTCGTTGATGAGCTTGATATGGAGTTTGGCTGCGGCATATCCGGGAGCTGCTTTTCCGGCGAACAGAACGAGGCGCGGAACTCGCGTGGAACCGGGATTGTTCTTGAGTTCGCGATACAGATGAATCACGTGGAGAACATTGAGCAGCTGGCGTTTGTACTCGTGAATTCTCTTGACCTGAACGTCGAAGAGCATGTTTTCGGAGACAGCAAACGGCAGATGAGTCTTTGCGAAGTGGATCTTGTTCTGACGTTTGATTTCGGCGATGCGATCGAGGAATTCGGAATCATCGGCGAATGCTTCGAGTTTTTTCAAATCTTCGCTGTGCGTAATCCAGCTGTCGCCGATTTTTTCTGTGATGAGTGCAGAAAGATCCGGATTTGCGGAGAGCATCCAGCGACGCGGTGTGACGCCATTGGTTTTGTTGTTGAAACGTTCGGGGAAGAGTTTGACGAAATCCGGGAAGAGATCGGTCTTGACGAGTTCGGAGTGAATGGCAGCAACACCGTTGATGGAGTGAGATCCGATGACGGCGAGGTTGGCCATGCGAACGAATTTTTCACCTGTTTCGTCGATGATGGAAACTCGGCGCTGCATCTCGTAATCGCCTGGATAAGCGATATGGACGCGGAGCAGGAAGCGTCGGTTGATCTCGTAAATAATCTCGAGGTGTCTCGGGAGGAGTTTTTCGAACATGGGCAGCGGCCAGCGTTCGAGGGCTTCCGGCAGCAGCGTGTGGTTAGTGTAACCAAATACGCGCTCTGTTATGCTCCAGGCTTCTTCCCACTTCATTTTTTCGATATCGATAAAGACGCGCATGAGTTCGGCGATGGCAATCGCCGGATGGGTATCATTGAGCTGAATGGCAACTTTATCGGCGAATTGTTTGAAGTCCGAGTGTGTTTTTTTGTATCTTCGGACGATATCGTAGATGGAGCATGCGACGAAGAAATACTGTTGTTTGAGGCGGAGTTCGCGGCCTTCGGGGTTATTGTCGGCGGGATAGAGTACCTTTGAGATGGTTTCGCTGATGACTTTGTCTTCGACGGCTTTGCGGAAATCGCCGGCATTGAAGATAGTCAGGTTGAAATCATTGGTAGCCTGTGCTGACCAGAGTCTGAGAGAATTGACGGTTTCTGTGCCATATCCAGCAATGGGCATATCATAGGGAACGCCGCGGACTTTTGTCGTATCGATCCAATCGCACTGCAGATTGCCATTTTCATCCAGCCGGCGTTCGACGTGACCGCCGAAATTGACGGTAGCAGCGCGGTCAGGTCTTGAAATTTCCCATGGATTCAGGCGTTCCAGCCATGGATCGCGGCTCTCGACCTGCCAGCCGTCTTTGAAGGACTGACGGAAAATGCCGAATTCATAGCGGATACCATAGCCGAGAGCCGGATAGCCCAGGGTTGCCAGAGAATCGAGGAAACAAGCGGCCAGTCGGCCCAGACCGCCGTTTCCGAGGCCGGGATCCGGTTCGCGTGCTTCGATTTCAGAAAGGTCCAAATCATGTTCGGACATCAGACGATTGACGGTATCATACAGCCCCATATTCATGAGGTTATTGCGCATGGAACGACCGAGCAGATATTCAGCCGAGAGATAATAGACGCGCTTGACATCGTTCATGTAGTAGCGCTTCATCGTCTTCATCCAGCGATGAATCAGTCGATCGCGGATGGCGAGTGACATCGCAAGATAGATGTCATCAGCCGAAGCGGTCTTTTTGTTTTTTGCAAATGAATAGCGAAGATGATCGACGACAGCACGCACGAGGATGTCATCGGACATGCCGGTACGTTGATCCTGAGCTTCTTCGGGGGTCTGATTAAAGTTTTCTGTCATAAATGTCTCCAGAGGACAAAGGTGGCATTACCTGAATGGGCACGAAAAGATGTGCCGTCCGGACGTTCTGCCATTCAAACCGGAACAGATCAACAAAAAAGGCTGCCATGGGGCAGCCTTTTGAATAAATAAGCCAAACGCTTATTCTGCGGGCGCGGGCGCAGGAGCATCCTGACCTTCGGGGGCTGCAGCACCACCGCCTTCAGCGGCTTCCTGAGCTTCGAGTTCTTTCTGCATGCGTTCCATCTCTTCCATCTTCTTCTGGATGAGAGCAGCTTCGGCGTCAGCTTTCTTCTGAGCTTCTTTCATTTCGTCGATCTGTTTGATACGATCCTTGGCTTCCTGAACGCGGCCGGGGATGACCTTGTTGGCAGTTGCATCGTTTGTGAAATCAACCCACATCTGACGGGCTTCGTCGATCTTCAGGTAATACTCCTGATAGAGGACGATGAGGTTGAACTGAGCCTGCGGATAATCGGGATGATCTTTAATGATTTCGCGATAGATCTTTTCTGCTTCGTCGAGATTGTTCAAACCACGGGCGGCGACAGCTTTCGAAAGATAGGCTTCGACGTTATTGGGTTCCAGGGCGAGGACTTTGTTGTAAAGGTCATATGCGAGTCTGTAGTCCTGGACGTTGACGGCGATACCGGCGACGTTGAGCATTGCCTGGATATTGGTAGGATCGGCTTCGACGGCTTTTTTGAACTCAGCGTTACCCATGGAAACTTCACCTTCGGCCAGATAAATCAGACCCGAGGTGTTGTAGATGGCAGAGAGGTCTTTTGGGGTATAGGATTTGCGTTCGAGCTCTTCCTGCGTAATACGGCCCGCAGCGAGTTGTTTTTTGAGTTCTTCATTGTACTCGCTGTATTTGATGGTGGCCTGTTCGCAGACCAGACGGGCAACTTCGAGGCTGTTCATCAGATAATAAACGGCGCTGAGGTTTTCGTAGCAATAAATGTTGTTCGAGTCACCGGCGAGAGCACGACGGACGTAAACGACGGATTTAGCGAACATGTCGTAGGCTTCTTTATTCTTGATTTCGCCTTTGTTTTCGGCACCTTCCATGCTGAATTTAGGCTCGACACCGCCGCGTTCCTTTTCGAGAATTTCCTCACCTTTACGACGATAAAGCATCCCGAGGTTCAGGTTGGCTTCGACATTGAAGGGGGCGATACCTGTTTTGTCATCAGCGACTTTGAGCAGAAGCGATTCAGCTTCATCGTATTTGCCCTCGTCGATGAGCATTTTGGCTTCGTTGGTGTAGGAATTGGGCATATCCGGGCGGATCGAGATGGCTTTCTCGTAAGCATCGCGGGCATCTTTGAAGTTGCCCAGCTGCTGCTGAAGCAATCCGATATTGTAGTAAGCCTCAGCGAAGTTATCTTCTTCATTTGCAGCAGCATTGAAAGCTTCAATAGCAGCTGTCGGATTGGATTTCGCGAGCTTTGTGGCTTCTTCGAATTTAACGATGGCGGATTCCTTGACGACTGCGCGCTTACCGGAAGCATCAATAATCTTGGAAGAACCCGTTGCCGATCTTGCAGAGCCGCCACCTGAACCTGAAGCGCAACCCATGACTGAAATCACACTCAGGCAAATAGCTGCGATGAAGCCACCACGAAGCATTGTGCGTTTTAACATAGCTTTCCTCGTATATATAAACGTTGTTAATCGGAATGAAAGGGCGGGGACGGCTGCATGAACCGTTCCCCTAGCTTAATCGCAGTGCTTACTTGCCACCTGCGGCGGCGGCAGCAGCCTGTTCCTCACTGACGGCACCATCCATGACGACCTGGCGGACTTCCTTGGTGACATGACCACGGAGCTCATCGAGGTCGGTATAGAGAGCACCAGTATGATAGGTGGCGACCATCTTGTTTGGCGTAGCCTTGATTTCGGATGCCGAACGATATTCCATAGGACGCAGGTCGAAGAGTCGTTTCTGGGCTTCGCTCGTGTACTGGCTGAACCAACCGGTATCGGCAGCTTTCTTGACGGCTGCGGTATAGGCTTCGATGGCTTTTTCTTCGAATTTGGTCTGCCAGTCGAGGAGGATTTCGACGTATGCGAGTTCGACATCTTCATGCAGCCCGGGGGGAACCGGTGCTTTTTCGATTTGCTGGGCGACGTCATCGTACATCATACCGATGCGGGTCATGGCGGCAAGACCCCATTTCGGGGCGTTGAACTTCGTAATAACGTCACTGTAAACAGGAGCAGCGGCCTGGAGCTTATCCGATTTCTTGAGGAGCTGTTGCTGCAGGAACTGGTCGACTTTGTTGCCCTTGACGCTGCTGTCTTGCAGTTTGATATCGAGAACTTCATTGAAGAGTGTTTCACCTCTCATGAAACGGGCTTCTGCAGCGGCGTTGCGTGCCTGTTCGTTGTCGGCCGGAGAAGCGGAACCCAACCAGTTCTGAACTTCTTTGGAGCTGTAGAGATTTTCAGCATTTTCGAAGTATTTGAGAGCTTCTTTCTGGTTCTTCTTTGCCCAGTAGCATTTGCCGAGATAGGTATTGGCAGCGACTCTCAGACCGGGGGTACCGGATTTGGCATAGTTGCGCATGAAGTCGTTGAAGCGATCGAGCGCCTGATCGTATTTCTTCTGGTCATAATAGATACGACCGGTTGCGAACTTCAGAGCGGCCATGTGGCTCTTGTCTTTCGGGAACATTTTGGCGAAGAGGTCGTAGTTCTCAACGGCCTTTTCGTATTCGCCCAGACCGGCGCGGAATGCAGCGGCGTTCTGGAGAGCGTCTTTTGCGCAGGGTTCCTTGGACTGTTCGGCGCCGACGGGAACGCATGCTTCCCTGTCGTCGGGGAACTGTTTGACGAACATCTCATAGAAACGTGCAGCTTCCGAATAAACGGCGAGGCTGTGGTAGTTCAGAGCGATGGCGTACATGGCGCGCGGTGCGAGGGCTTTGGTGTGTTCGTCAGCATCGTCGCTCGTCAGGAGGGCAACTCGTGCTTCGATGGCGCGGCCGACTTCGGAACTGTTTTCCCACATCAGTGACGCATTCCAACGGGCCTTGGCTGCATCTTCGCTGCCCTTGTGCTTGACGGCATATTCTTCGTAGCAACGGGCGGCTTCTTCCCAGCGTTTGTTTCCTTCTTTTTCTTCGCAGACCTTGAAGTCGAGAGCTTCTTCATAGGTGTTCATGACTTCGATGAACTGCGGCATGTAGGTCGTGTCGTTTGCCATGAATGCGCTGTTGCTCTTGAGTTCGGTGATGGCATCGCGCATGGCTTCGTACTGCTTGGTCAGACGATAGGTTTCGAGCAGGTAGTTGGCCGAATAAACAGCAACTTCGGATGCCGGCGCTTCGTGAGTCAGTTCCATGAACAGCGGACGGGATTCATCGAAGTGGTTGTAGTTGAAGTAGATTTCTGCGGCCTTGTATTTGGCGTTGACGGCGAAGTCTGCCGAAGTGTCGACCTTGGCATAGCGCTTACTGGCTTCGATGAATTTCAGACGGCAGTCGGCGATCGGATATTCCGGATAGGTCTGCTCTTCACCGGGTGCTGCTTCCGGCGTGACCGGGATGTCCGGGCATGCTTCCTTATCGGTATTGCTCTCGCCCATCAGCTGATCGTATGCGAGGACTGCGCCGTGGGCGGCATCCTTGAGCATGATGTCGTGATCTTCGGTCTTGGGAACGTTGCCTTTTTCGTTGAGATCCAGAACGCGTTCATAACCCTTGGCGGCTTCGGCAAAATTCTTGCGCCAGTAGGCCATATCTGCATAGTAGTACATGACTTCGAAGTTGTCGGTCGCATCGGGGAAGTTATCCAGATACGTTTTGTAGATTTCGAATGCCAGTGAATAGTACAGGGGGTTCTTGGTGTTCTGGTAGGTCATGTGATACCACTTACCGGTATCCGAGACGTACGATTCGAGTTTGTCGTTCTCTTCCTTGACCGCTGCAGCTGTTGCACCCTGATAGTTCTCGTCGCGAGCCTTAACGAAGATGAGAACGGTTCTCTGAATTTCTTCGGCCAGACGGGTCGGATCGCTCATCGTTTCGACGTTGAGCATGATCTCGTGCTGATAGCCGACGATCTTGAACTTGCCAGGATTGCTGGAAATCAACTGGTTGTAAATCTGATTCGATTCTTCGATCTTACCGTTTTCCTGATACAGACGGGCAAGACGTTCCATCATCGAATCGACTTCTTCATCGTCTTTTGCAAAGTTTTTGAAGTATTTGCGGGCCTGACCGGGTTTTGCATCATCCCACATGCTGTACGCTTTGACGAGGTCCTTGACGGCTTCTTTGCGCATGTTGGAACGACGACCGGTGCCCTTCGATGCATCGGAATCGCGGATGACCTTTTCGAACTGGGCGAGAGCTTTTTTGGGTTCACCCAGGTTGAAATAGCACCAACCCATTTTATACATGGCGAATTCTGCTGCAGAACTCTTCGGATCGATGCTCACGACCTTCTGATACTGCTGCAGAGCGGTCGGCATGTCTTCTTCGATGGCGAAGGTATATTCTGCCATACCGAGGAAGGCTTCCGGCAGGTATTTGGAGTTTGAATGCTCACGAACGATGGCGCTGTACTGCTCATTTGCGTCGCCGGCATAACCCATTTCGGCCATGTTGAAGGCCATGTAGTAGCGGATCTTGTCAATCGACTGATAGTCGGGATGATATTTGATGATATCCTTATAGAGCTTGAGCATTTCGCTGCGGGCTTCCTTGCCGACTTTTTCGTCTTCGGATTTTTTGCCCATCAGCTCATCCTGCTTGGCTTTGTTGCCATTTGCGCCTGCTTCGTTGGCCTTGCTCAGGTAATCATAGGCACGCAGTTCATAGTAACGCGCTTTCTGCCAAAGCATGTCACCGAGACGTTCCATCAGTTCAGGTTTTGCCGGATCGTCTTCATCGGTCTGTTTGATACGCGTCTGCAGCTTTTTGATGGCTGCCTGCTGCAGCTCGATCTTTTCGGCTTCCAGAGCACCTGCGGCCATTTCGTCGGTTTCGAAATCGACTTTCGGACCTTTGCCCTCTTCCTGTTCGAGCGTCTTACGGGCGACTTTCTTGGGGGCATCGGCTCCTGAAATGGTGGCCTGCTTCTTTTCTTCAAATTGCACGTTCTGAGCCACTGCAACTGTCGCTGACGTCATAAAGGCAGTTGCCATGGCACAGATCAACAAGCGAATAAAACCTCTCTTCATCTTTATTCTCCAGTATTGACAAAGCACCGCTGAATTTTATTGGAGGCGCCAGAAATTGGCAATGCGTTATATCACCCTCTTTTAATAAAGGCAACCAAATCAACGGTCACCAATTTGTTTATCTTTTTTTTTCAGCCGCTGCTATTGCTCCCGGTGGTCGCAATACGCTGCGGCAGCGGTGCTATCCGGCTTTTAATGCCGGATACGCACCGCTCTTTTGGGGAATGCATAATTCATAATTCATAATTCATAATTCATAATGCGT
>JAEEGL012359049.1_pt1 | contig 13387 bp, 11 predicted proteins | sample 9134231 | NCBI WGS metagenome assembly JAEEGL01 (sample SAMN16246548, study PRJNA631951) | gut metagenome | biome: gut microbiome; feature: rumen; material: fiber-attached | host: Bos | place: Iran: Karaj | collected 2018-10 | reverse complement strand
GCCCTCCTCGTCGTTGAGGCGGCGAAACATGCGGAGGATTTCGTCGGTCGTCTTGGAGTCGAGGTTGCCGGTGGGTTCGTCCGCGAAGAGGATGCGCGGGCGGTTGACAAGCGCCCGCGCGATTGCGACGCGCTGCTGCTGTCCGCCTGAAAGCTGGGCCGGCGCATGGTCCATGCGCTCGGCGAGGCCCATGCGGACGAGCAGCTCCTTCGCCCAGGCGATGTTCTCGGCCTTCGGCCGGCGGTGGCGCTGGTATTCAAGTGGAAGCAAGACGTTCTGTAGCGCGGAGGTGCGCGCAAGGAGGTTGAAGTTCTGGAAGACGAAGCCGATGCGTTCGTTGCGGATGTCGGCGCGGTCGTTGGCGCTGAGGCGGGAGACGTCGTTTCCGTCGAAGAAGTAGTCGCCACCCGTGGCCACATCGAGGAAGCCGAGGATGTTCATGAGCGTGCTCTTGCCGGATCCGGAGGCGCCCATGAGCGCGACGAGGTCGCCCTCGGCAATGGAGAGCGTGACGCCCTTGAGGACGTCAACGCCCTCGCCGCCGCCGAGGCGGTATGTCTTGCGCAGGTCTTTTAGCTCAATTAGATTCATGGCGGGCGTAACTCAACTTCGAGCATCGGTCAAACGCCCAAACAGCCAAACGAATAAACGACCGAACGAATAAACGAATCAGCGGTCGAGCTGGCCCTGGTAGGCCTTGCGCTCGATCTTGAGGGCGGCGGTGCGTTTGAGAGGTTCGAAGCGGATGTCGATCTTGCGGGGATGCTTGTAGGCGGCAAGGTCGCCGCACTGCGTCTGGACGATGGCGCGGACGCGCGCCTCGATTTCTGGGCGCGGGAGCTGGGAACCGTCGGGGGCCTTGAAGGCGGCCTCGTCGGGCACGATGATGGCGCCGACCTTTTCCCCGATGTCCTCGCGGTCGTGGTAGCCGAGGATCAGAACGTCCTTGAGGAGAGGGTCGCGGCCGATGCGCTGTTCGACTTCCGCTGGGTAGATGGTCTGGCCCGCGCGGTTGACGATGATCGAGTTCTTGCGGCCGCGGATGGTGATGAAGCCGTCGGCGTCCATTGAGGCGAGGTCGCCGGTGTGGAGCCAGCCGCCGGCAAGGGCTTCGGCCGTGGCCTCTGGGAGGTTGAGATAGCCCTTCATGACAATCGGGCCCTTGATGACGAGTTCGCCGATGCCCTGCTCGTTGGGGTTGTCGATGCGCGCCTCGATGTTGACGATGGCCTTGCCAATCGTGCCGATGCGGGCGATTTTCGGCTCCGTGACGGAAACGACGGGCGACGCCTCGGAGAGGCCGTAGCCTTCGACGACGCTGGCGCCGAACCGGCGCATGAAGTTGATGACGCCGGGAGGGCATGGCGCGCCGCCGGTGATGAGGAGCTTGAGCGAGCCGCCGAGCTGGCGGCGGACGATGTCCTTCACGAGGCCGCGCAGATGGAAGGCCTGGAAAAGGAGCATCCAGCGGTTCGTGCGCAGGGCGTTGTCGATTTTGGCCGCCATTTTCTCCAGAAGGAGCGGAACGGCCATCATGACGGTCGGTTTGTAGCGCTTGAGGTCGGCGTCAAGCGTGCGGAGGCTGCCGACGAACTGCAGGCGGGCCTGAAGGTAGATCGCTAGCAGCATGTTGGCCGTGAAGGAGAAGGCATGGAAGAGGGGCAGCACCACGAGGAAACGGTCGCTGGAGCGCAGCACCTTGACGGAGGCGAGCGTGCCCTCGGCGTCCGCCGCGAAGTTGCCGTGGGTGATCATGGCCCCCTTGGGCGCGCCCGTCGAGCCGGAAGTGTAGATGATGGCGGCGACGTCCTCCGGCGCGGGTTCGACGGTGGCGTAGCGGCCTTCGTCGGAGGCGGCGGCGTACTTGAGGACGGGAAGACGCTCGGCAATGTTGACGCAGTCGCGGTCGGCGATTTTCTCTGGCGCAGTGACATCGTCGCCGACGAAGAGCATGACCGTCTTGAGGTTGGGGAGATCCGGGGCGACGCGCTCGACGAGTTCAATGTGGGCGGGATCGGTGACGATGCCGCAGACCCCGGCGTCGCGGAGGATGTAGACGACCTCTGCGGGGCGGAGCTTGGGGTCCATCGGGACGACGGGAATCGCGGAGCCTGAAAGCGCAAGGTAGGTCTCGACCCAGTCAGGACCGTTTTCAAGCATCAGTGCGACAGGGCGCGACCGCGGCGCGATGCCGAGCGCGGCGAAGAATTCGGCGATCTGGCGAACGCGAACGTCCATTTGGCCGAAGGTCCGGCCGAGGCGTTCGCCGCCGGAAAGGTACTCGATCGCAAGGCGGCCGGGATTTTCCTTCACGGCCCGGTCGAAGAAGAAGCGGATTGTGTTTTCCATCGCGGTACGCGGTACGGAGAGGTGGGGCCGTGGGGAGGGGTTATTCCTCGTCGTCGTCGACAGCCTCGGCAGCGGCGAAATTGGCAGCGCGCGTTGAAGTGAATCCCGTGCGCTCAAGATTCCAGGTCATCCAGTCGGCGAAGGCGCTCCCGGCGGCGGCCGAGGAGAGCATGGCGCCGATCTGCTCGCGTTGCGTCCCGGCGGCAAGAGCGTCGCCGGCCTTGCGCTCGGAAACGAAGGCCAGGAGGGCCGCGTTGTAGACCTCGATGGGCTTCGAGAGGGCCCCGGCCTTGAGGCGGGCGACCTCGGGGACAAGCGCGCGGGCGTTGTCGAATGCCGCCGGTGACAAGTTCTCCACCGAGAAGGTGATCGAGGTGCTCACGCCAAGCGACTGCGCCGCAGCGGCGTCGGCGAACGAGGTGTCGTTTGTCAGGGACGCCTTGAGGGCGGCGGCCTTCTCCTCTGCAAAGGCGAGGAACTTCTTCTGGCGTGCGGCGGCCAAGGCAAGCGGGCGGATTCCGTTCTTGACTTCCTCATAGGGCTGAGTGTGCGCATAGTCGTTTGTCGTGGCGCGGATGAGGTAGACGTTCTCCTTGCCGGAGGCGACGCCGTAGCGGCCGTCGTCGCGGCTGGAATCGAGGTCGTGGGCCGTTTCGCGGAAGTCCGCGAGCGCGTCGCGCTCGATGCCGGGGAGGAAGGAGGCGTCTAGGGGGAAGAGAGCGGTGTCGGCGGTCTTCATGCCGCGCGCCTGGCAGCGCCATGTGAAGGTCTCGAGGTCGTTCGTGGCGAGCGAGTCGATGAAGTCGTTGAGGTTGGTGACGGCGATGGCGACGGCCTCCTGCATGGCCAGCTCCTTGTAAATCGAGTCGCGGACCTCATCGAGGGGGATGGTTTCAACGCCGTTCGTGCCCTGGCGGGAATAGAGGGAGGGGTTGCTGTCGTAGTAGTCGTCGATGTCGGCGTCGTCGATGACAACGGCGTTGAGGAAGTTGGTGGCGGAAAGGCGGGCATAGCGGACCCCGACGCGGTCGGGCAGCGCGTAGTCGGATTTGTGCTCCTCGTAGTAGGCCAGGAGGTCATCGTCGGAGAGCTCGATTTCGGCGGTGGCGAAGGCATTGCTGACCGTCGCGTACTGGAAGGTGATGCTATCCGTGCGCGCGGCGATTTCGTCATCGACCTCCATGGGGGAGGCGACAAACCCGGCACCGACGGCAGACATGAGCTTGCCGAGGATGATTTGGTCCGAAAGGAGTCGTTCGTAGCCGACAGTGGTGATGCCGAGGTTCTGTTCGATGAGACGGCTGTAAAGGGACTCGTCGAACTGGCCGGCGGTCTGGAACGCCTGCTCGGAGCGGATGATGGAGCGGAGTTCGGCGGGCGAGACGGAGATGCCCATCTTGGCGGCCGTGCGGATGGCGGCAATGTGGGCCCAGATCTGCGTCTCGGTGGCGGCGGGGGTGAGGTCCTGTGAGCGCATGAAGCGGTCAACGAATATCGAGGCGGCAGAATACTCGTTCTGCGAAATCTTCTCCTTTCCAAGCGTGCCGGCATATTCGCGGCCGGAGGAGTCGCCCGAGAAGCACGAGGGCAGCGCAAGGAAGGTTGCACCGACGACGATGGCGAAAATCAGCCAGAGAACGCGGCTGCGGATCATGCGGTTGAAATGGTAGATGAACACTTGTGGACTCCGTTTCTGTCTTTCTTGTCTTGGGGTGGGAGTGGGGAATGTCGCGCCCCGATCCGCTAGAAGAGGAATTCGTCGAGCGCGCTGTCCTGCTGGGCGGGGGCGGGTGTCGTCTCGGCTGCGGGCGCCGCAGTCTCCTCGACCCCTGCGGCATCCGCAGGTTCGGCGAAGAGATCGCCGGCGTTGGCCTCATTGTCGGCGGTGGCGGGTTCGGCCGTATCCTCTGGAAGGGCGGGAAGGTCAAAGACGTTCGAGCGCGTGACGACGTTGTTCCGTCCAACCGCAAAGGCGTAGCTTTCGCGACCCTTGCCGTCCGGACCGGTAGCCAGGACGGAGACGATGAGGCGGCCGCCGACCGGGGCCTTCTCGCGCCAGATCTTGACTGTGGACTGGGAGGACATGGCGACTGGCAGAAGGACGTCGCCCTCTTCGGACTCCGCCGGAGCGGGGTCGAATTCAAGCCCCTTGTTGACGAAGATGCGGTAGTCGCCTACAATGTCACGGATGCGGGTCTGCGAGTTGTCCGTGAGCGTGGAGATGGAAATCGAGTTGCCCACCTTCAGCTCCGGGATGACAAACTGCGGGCCGACGAGCCGCACCTGGCAGGAGGCGTCTGCCGTCATTTCAAGGGTGTTTTCGGAGGGGGTGGCCAGAAGCTTCAGCTTGGCATTGCCCACCATCGAGACGCACCGGCCAACGGGCGTGTCGACGATCACGGAGGCGTTCGTATTGAGAACGTCGAGACGAACCTTGATCTCACCGCTCTTAAGGCTGACCACCCGGCGGTTGCCGTCCTCCCGGGCGAGGTCGGCGGCGACTACGGTGTCTGCCAAGATGGCGACGGCGTCCCGCTCGGAGAGCGAGAGGACCATTTCCGAATTCTTGCCGCAACGCAAAAGGGAGCCGAAGGGATAGGCCTTCCCCTTTAGAACGGGCTCGAACGCCTCCTGCCCTGGACGGCGGATCTGACAGTCGCCGCGAGGGGACATGATGCGGAAGAGGTTGTTGAACGTGTCAGCCGAAACGACGCCGGCGACCAGGGCGGCCACCAGTGCAAGGCAAGTCTGTAAGGTCTTTTTCATGTTAACATTCCCCCTTTGAGTAGGAATAACTACACTATAAATAGTAAAGAACCGACGCGGGAAAGTCAAATGTTTTGTATTCCCGCCTACAGCGAAAGCCGGATCACCTGGTTCTTGGCGGCCGACTCGAAGACCGTCTCAAGGAGCTTGACGAGGCGCCGCTGCTGCGCGTGGGTAACGATGAGTTCGGCCTCGCCGCGTATGGCGGCGCAGACGTTGCGGTAGAAATCGCGCCAGTCTCCGCCGACCTTCTCGATCGGGTAGTGCTGAATCGTGTCGTCGGTACGAGGTGCCATCGTTTTGGTGAGGCCGACGCCGGCGATGATTGGTACGGCGTCGCGGTTCTCCCAGTCGGAGACCATGACGATCTCGCCGTTGAGGTTCCAGTCGCGGATGACGGCGGAGCCGTTTTCGCCGAGCATGTACCAGCGGGGGAGGGAAATGAAGTTGGAGGTGCCGACCTCGGCGCGGTAGACGAGGCCGTCGTCAAAGAGCGCCTCGACATGGAAGCCGTCGTCGCAGTTCTCGTTTGTGACGTAGTCGAGGTGCGCGTAGATGGAGACGAGCTTCCGGGGAAGCGTCATCATCAGCATCTGGTCGAGAATGTGGACGCCCCAGTCGAGGACCATGCCGCCGCCGTGCTCCTTCTGGTTGCGCCAGTCGCCTGGGATGCCGCGGCTGCCGTGGACGCGGGACTCGATGCAGAAGACTCGGCCGAGCGTGTTCTTGTCGAAGATGTTCTTCATCGCCAGATAGTCAGGGTCCCAGCGGCGGTTCTGGTGCACCGTGAAGACGCGACCGGCCTTTTCGGCTGCGGCAATCATGTCATCCAGGTCGGCGAGAGTCATCGTGACGGGCTTTTCGGAGATGACGTTCTTGCCCGCCTCAAGGGCCTTGATGACAATTTCCTTATGGGAATCGTTCGGCGTGGCGACCGTCACGAGGCCGATGCGCGTGTCGGCCAGCAGCTCGTCGAGCGACGCGAAGGCCTTTCCGTTGCCCGGCAGTTTCCTGGTGCGTTCAGGGTTGATGTCGTATGCGCCGATGAAGTCAAGTTCGGGATTCTCCTCCATGCGGTGCGCATGGAAATCTCCCATGCCGCCATGTCCAATCACGGCGCTTCCGATTTTAGTGATCATTTCATGAACCTCTCAGATGAAAAAGAGATGCTAAAAATGATAGTACACTTGCGGAAAATAGTCCAACAGATTCCGTCTTGGCACAAAAGAGTGGCGCAGTCCGCCGCAAACCGCTATAATTCATCCATGCCCTTTTTCATAAAGTCCATCATCTCCCGGCTTCTCCATCCCCTGCCGACACTCGTCGTTCTGCTGGCGCTGGGGGCGCTTCTCCGCCTTTTCAGCAGGACCCGCCGCGCCGGACGGCTCGTGCACCTGCTTGCTTTCCTCCTTTTTCTCGCCTTCGGCTTCGGCGTCTTCAACGGGGCGCTGGAGCGGCTGGAGCGGCAGTACCCGCCCTTCCCCGGCGACGATGCCGCCGTCTGTGAAGGGCTGCGCGGCGCAACAATCTCCGTTCTGGGGCAAGGTTTCGCAACGGTCGACCTCCCGCATCGCCTCCGCGTCAACGACTGCCTGCGGCATCGCGTCTCCGAGGGGGCCTACGTCTTCCACCTTGTCCCCGACAGCCGTTTGCTCGTGTCGATGTCGGGCAGGGCCAGCCTGGAGGACAAGCGGGCCGGCATCCTTGAACTGGCCGCAACCTACGGCATTCCGACAAACCGCATCGACTTCTACGGAAACGCCCGCGACACGGTCGAGGAGGCCCGCGAGACGCTCCGCTTCGCCGGGACGAACCGCGTCGTTCTCGTGACGTCCGCCTCGCACATGCCCCGCTCGGTGGGCATTTTCAAAAAGGCGGGGTGCGACGTCGTTCCTGCGCCGTGCGAGTTTGTCTTCTTTGGGCCGAGCACTCAGTGGCGCTGGTACGACTGGCATTTCGGCGTCCGCAATTTCGACCGGGCCGAACGGCTGATGCACGAGTCCTTCGGGCTTCTCTTTGAAAAAATCAAGCGGTAGTCGAACATGAAACCTGACGCCATCATCGCAGGAGCCGGAATCTGGGGCTGCACGCTCGCCCGCCGCTTGGCGGAGGGCGGGCAGCGCGTCCTCGTGCTCGAAAAGCGTGCCGTCGTCGGCGGTAACGTCCGCTGTGAAACCGATCCCGAGACGGGAATCGAGGTCCACCTCTATGGATCGCACATCTTCCATACGCATCTGCCCGACGTGTGGACGTTCGTCAACCGCTTCGTCTCCTTCAACGGCTACCAGCACAAGGTCCTCGCGCGTTACAAGGGCCGAATCTACTTCCTGCCGCTGGGCCTCACCTTGATCAACAAGTTCTTCGACGTCGAGCTCACGCCCGGCGAAGTCGGGGCCTTCATGGCGGACGAGGCGCATTCGACCGCCCTTTTCGACGCCTTCTTCCGGGGCTATACGTCAAAGCAGTGGGGACGTCCGCCCGAGACCATCGACCCGTCCATCATCAAGCGCGTCCCCGTGCGCTCGAATTACGACGTCAACTACTACAACGACTACAACCAGGGCATCCCCCTCTTCGGCTACAACTCGCTCTTCGACCGCCTGCTCGACCACCCCGCCATCGAAGTCGCCTGCGGCAAGGCGCTGCGCCTGGAGAATGGATGCTTCTTCGCCGAGGGCGATGCGTTGCCGGACGTTCCGATCTATTATTCAGGTCCGCTTGACGCCCTTTTCAACTACCGCTTCGGCCACCTGCCATGGCGGACGTTGCGCTTCGAGACGGAGAAGCTTCCGGTGCGCGACTTCCAGGGGACGGCCGTCGTGAACTATGTCGAGGCCGAAGTCCCCTTTACGCGCATCCACGAATTCAAGCACTACCATCCCGAACCCGAGGCGGCCGCCGTCATGGCCGCGGCGAAGACGATCATCACGCGCGAATTCTCCCGGACGTGGGCGCCCGGCGACGAGCCCTACTATCCGGTGGACACCCCCGAATCCCGCGCCCTCCTTGAGCGCTACAGGGCCGAGGCCGCAAAGATTCCGCGCCTCACGGTCGGCGGACGCCTGGGCGCCTACAGGTACTTCGACATGGACCAGTCCATCGGCGCCGCCCTCGCCGTCGGCATCGGCTAACACCCGTCAAAAAAGGAACCGACATGGAAATCCTCCCGACATCCATTCCCGACGTGAAGGTCCTCGTGCCAAAGGTCCACCGCGACGCCCGCGGCTATTTCGTCGAGACCTACAACGCCGCGCGCTACGCCGCGGCCGGCATAACGGCCACCTTCGTGCAGGACAACGAAAGCCTCTCCATGAAGGGCGTCATCCGCGGGTTGCACTGGCAGGATTCGCCGGCGACGCAGGCCAAGCTCGTGCGCGTCATTCGCGGCGCGGTCCTGGACGTGGTGGTCGACATCCGCAAGGGCTCGCCGACCTTCGGCCAGCACGTCTCCGCCGTTCTGACGGCCGAGAACGGGCACCAGTTCTTCATTCCGCGCGGGTTCGCCCACGGCTTCATCGTTCTCGAGGACGACACGCTCTTTTCGTACAAGTGCGACAACCTCTACAATCCGACGCTTGAGCGCGGCATGCGCTTCGACGATCCTGCGCTCGGCATTGAATGGCCGGACATCGGCGTTGAACTTACGCTCTCTGAAAAAGACCGTCGCCATCCGCCGCTTGCCGGCATCGAACCCTGGGAGGAAAAGGCGTGAAAGTGCTTCTCACCGGCGGAAAGGGGATGCTCGGGCGGACGATCTGCCGTGAATTGAAGGACTTTGAAGTCATCCCGACAGACCTTCCCGAGGCCGACATCACGGACGAGGAGGCAATTGACGCCGTTGTCCGCGACAACCGTCCCGACGCGGTGATCCACTGCGCCGCAATGACGGCCGTCGACAAGTGCGAGGAGGCGGTGGACCTGGCCTACCGGCTCAACGCCGTCGGCAGCGCCAATGTCGCCTCCGCCTGCAACAGGCATGGCGTCCGCCTCGTCGCCATCTCGACCGACTACGTCTTCGACGGCGACGCCGACCGCCCCTACACGGAATTCGACAGGCCGACCGGCGGCCGCACTGTTTACGGGAAGAGCAAGTTTGCGGGCGAAGAGCAGGTGCGAACCCTCTGCCCGAACCATGTCATCTGCCGCATCTCGTGGCTCTACGGCTTTGGCGGGCCGAGCTTCGTCCACGCCATGCTCAAGCTCGCGGACGAGACGCGTCCGATACTGAAGGTTGTGGACGATCAACACGGCAATCCGACAAGCGCGCTTGCCGTTGCGCGCGCCCTTCGCGGGATTTTGCGACGGCCGAAACTCTGCGGCACCTTTCACATGACGTGCGAGGGCGAGGCCACCTGGGCGGAGTTCGCGGCCGAAATCTTCCGGCTCAAAGGGATTGCGCAGGCAATTGAGCCCTGCACGACCGAGGAATTCCCGCGTCCCGCGCCGCGCCCGCGCAACTCGCGGCTTGAAAAGACTATGCTACGCCTCTGCGGCCTCCCCCCCATGCCACACTGGAAGGACGCACTCGCCGAGTTTCTGCCGCTTGAGTTTGCGTAGGGAGCCTTGTCTTCAATCACAGAACCGCGAAGGCCGGCTAAAAGAGGAATGTCAGGCCGGCGGTGATGTAATATTCCTTCCAGTCCGTGAAGCACGTTCCGGCAACATCCAGTCTGATGTTGTCCGTCACGTATGCTCCAACAATGGCGTTCAACTCGGCCTGCCAATTATCCTCGTCGTAGATTTCCGAGAACAACGCGGCCTCAAATCGAACGTAACACGGGTCGAGTTTAAACTCGACACCCCCCCTACCGACCAACGCGAACCCATCCTCATCGCCTTTTTGATGCCTTCTTGTAATACCACGTATATCGTATTCATACTCGGTCCGTTCAAACATGATTCCAGCCGCGACATAGGGATTCGCCAACTCCTGTCGCCGGAAATTGTATTGAATCTGGGCGCTTCCGCCGTAGACCGTCTCCTCGCAATTCTCCATCGTGACCACTCGTATGACATACCACTGGCCGTACCGATAGGAGCTGACGGAACGGACTGCCTTGCCATCGTCCAACTCGGCAAACGCATAATGCCCGCGGACCACGAAATCGAAATCCGATTCGTCAATTGGCATCTTGAACTCGGCCTGCCCGCCAAGACCGTCGTCAAAAATGCCCTCCTGGAAGCCCAAATAGCCAAAGCGGGCGGAAAACGACGTCATTGGGGCTGTGCCTTTGGCAAGAGGTTCCATGACGGCACCTTCGCTGGGCATGGACTTCTGCGCCTGCACGCTTGCGGCTGCAAGCAAACCGGCCAAATACGCTACAGCAAAGTGTAACTTCTGCATGTTGGAATCTCCTAGTGTTAAATGCGGTTGCAGGTCGCGGTGAGGATGGCGTCGGCGAAGAGGGTGGTGGCGTCGGGTCTGGAAACGGCCAGAAGCGCTTCGCGCATCCTCTCGCGTTTTTTGGCGTCGGCCGCGACGGCGGCGAGGTAGTCGGCGAGTATTGTCGGCTCCAAAGTGTCCTGCGGATGCCAGTCGCCGGCGTTGCGTCCGGCCATCGACTTCGCATTGAGCGTCTGGTGGTCGGCCGCGAGATGCGGCAGCGGCACGAAGAGCGCCGGCAGGCCGGCCAGGGCGAGTTCCATGCACGACGAGGCCCCGGCGCGCGAGATGCAGAAGTCTGATTCGGCATAGAGCCGCGCCATCTCGTTGGAGAAGCCGATGATTTCAAAGGCCGGGCCGGTCAGACCGGCTGCCGCATAGAGCCCCGACACCTCGTCTTTGTTTCGCTCGCCCGTAAGATGCACGACATTTAGTCTTTCCGCAAGCGCACGGTGGTGCGCCGCAATCTCCGTCAGCGCTTCCACGACGATTTCGTTGAGCCGCTTCGCACCCTGGCTTCCGCCCATGACGAGCAGCGAGAAGCGGGATGGATCGGCGCGTGAAGTACCCGTACCCTTTTTGAACTCAGAGCGAAGCGGCATGCCGACGACAGCGATTTTGACGCGTGGCGGGAAGTGCTGCGCCGCTTCGGGAAACGCGACGCCCGCCGCGCGGGCGAAGCGCGCGAGGAAGGCGTTCGCCTTGCCGGGGATGGCATTCGCCTCGTGGAGGACGACCGGAATGCCACGCAGCCAGGCGGCAATGACCGCCGGAAGGCTGGTATAGCTCCCCATTGCGACCACGACGTTCGGACGCTTGCGTCCGAATTCGCGCCAGGTGCGGAAAAGGCTGCCGGGAATGGAAAGCTTGGACTGCCGCGCGCCGGTCTTGAAGATTGCGCCGTCCCAGCCGCTCAGCGTCTGCGCCTCGACATCACGCCCTGCCTGCAGCACAACCACGTCGCATCCGCGTTCCCGCAGGACCCGCGCCGTGGCCAGACCCGGATAGGTGTGGCCCCCGGTGCCTCCGCAGGCTATCGCGACTCTAATCCCTTCAACCTTCAACCTTCAACCCTTCAACTCTTCAACCCTTCAACCTTTCAACCCTTCAACCTTTCAACCTACATCTTCGCCAGACGTCTGGCGAATTCGGCGGCAATGGAGCCGTACTGCTTGATGGACGAGAGCCAGACGCGCTCGTCCGACTGGTGCGCGCCTTCCCCCTTTACGCCTGCGACAGCCACCGGCACGCCCAGCCCGGCGAGATGGCGGGCGTCAGTTGCGCCGTTCATGCGCAGATGTCCGGTTTTCTCAACGCCGAAGCTTTCGGCGATGACCTTAGAAAGGACGTCGACCGCCGGGCTGTCGGGCGGGAAGAAGACGCACGGCGAGGTCTCGTCCATTTCGACCTTGAAGCCGGTCACCTCGCGGATTTCCTCGGCGATGGCCTCGGGCGTGGTGTTGTCGATGAAGCGGATGTTAATGGTTGCCGTGGCCGTGTCGGGTATCTGGTTGCCCGTCTTGCCGGATGAGAGCATGCATGGGGCCATGGAGTTGTGCCAGTCCTTCCCTTGGACGTGCGGATACTTTGCGTCCCAGTAGGCGCGGAGCTTGGCAAGGCCGTCCATGAGCTTGTATATTGGGTTGTCGAAAGACCAGGGGCGGGATGCGTGGCCACCTTTTCCCTCGGCTGTGAGGCGGATGACGACGATGCCCTTCTGGGCAATGTAGATGTTGGCGCCGCCGCCGGCGTCGTAGACGAGGGCGGCCTTGGCCGCGCCGTAGCCGCGCGAGACCATGCCCGCCGTCGTGTGGCCGCCTTTTTCCTCGTCGGCCGTGAAGAGGATGCCGATTGAGGCCCCCGAGGCCTTGTCGGCGGCGATTTCCTGAAGCGCGGCGATGGCCGCGACTGCGTTGCCCTTGCAATCCTCCGAGCCGCGGCCGGTGACGATGTCACCATCGACGATCGGCTCGAACTGGCTGTCGGAGTCGACGGGGACGACGTCGAGGTGCACGACGATCATGAGGTCGGGCTTCTTGCCGGGGATGTTCGAGGCCCAGAGGGCGTTGCGGCCGTTGTCGAAGGTCTCGACGGCGCAGAAAAGGCCTTCGGCTTCGAGTTTGCCGCGGAGGAACTCGACACAGCGGTTGACTTCGGAGATGTTGTCCGTGACGGACTTGATGCGCATGAGGTCGCAGAGGAGGTCGGTGTTGTTGAGCATGGTTGGGTTGGGGGTTGAGGGGTTGAGGGGTTGAAGGGTTGAGGGGTTGAAGAGTTGAGGGGTTGAAGGGTTGAAGAGTTGAACGAACAAACGGGCTAGCCGAGTGCGTCATGCAGGAGCTTGTTCTCGACGGAGTCGACGAGGGCGATCCAGCTCGCCTCGATGATGTCGTAGGAAACGCCGACCGTGGTCCAGATGCGGTGGCCGTCGGTCGATTCGATGAGGACGCGCACGGTGGCGGCGGTCGCCGCATCGGCGTCGATGATGCGGACCTTGAAGTCGGTGAGTTTCATCTCGGCCAGTCGCGGATAGAAGCGGCCGAGCGCCTTGCGGAGCGCGTTGTCGAGCGCGTTGACGGGGCCTTCGCCTTCCGCCGCGGTGATTTCCGTGTGGCCTTCGGCGCTGACCTTGATCATGGCCGAGGTGTTCACGCTGTGGGCCGGCATGACGGTGATTTCGCCGAGGACGCGCAGGCGTTCAAGCTCGAAGAAGGGCTTGTAGGGGCGGATGGTCTTCCGGATGAGAATTTCGAAGCTTCCCTCGGCGCCCTCGTACTGGTAGCCTGCGCACTCCTGTTCCTTCAGGCGGCGCACGACCTCGTCGACGCCCGGGTCGTCGCGGTCGATCTCCGGCACGATGGCGCGGATGCGGTCGATGACGGCGCTTTT
>JAEEGL011104851.1_pt1 | contig 13387 bp, 13 predicted proteins | sample 9134231 | NCBI WGS metagenome assembly JAEEGL01 (sample SAMN16246548, study PRJNA631951) | gut metagenome | biome: gut microbiome; feature: rumen; material: fiber-attached | host: Bos | place: Iran: Karaj | collected 2018-10 | reverse complement strand
CCACAGGGTTCAAGATATTGTGTGCGTTAAAGAGAACTTCACAGGAAACAATTATCCTAAAACAAAGATAAGGAGAAATACCAAGAAAACAAAGAAACTAAATAAAATGTAATACTTAATAAACAAAAAACCGAAATGGTTAAAAAACAACTCCCCGCAGAACTCAGAGAAAAAGAGACGGAACAGGAAAGAAACCTCCGTTACGAGAGACAGAAAAAAGAAAACACGCGCAAGGCCCGGGAAGAGAGAAAGAAAGAAAAGGAGGAGAACCGGGAAAGCGACCGCAGACTCTTTTTCCTCTACAAGACACTGAAAACCCTTGGTTACACCCATAAACAAATTGGGAAGACCATCGGCGTTTCCGAACAGTCCATATCCTGGATGTTTTCCGTCAAGGACGACTGCAGGCTTTCAATGGCACAGAAGATACTGGAACACGTAGGATATAACCTCCAGGTAAAACTAAACAGGAAGGAAACACCGAAGATTTCATACCTGGATGCGAAGGGAGGCAACAACAACGGCGTAAAGTTCGTGATCGAAGGTGACATCGTGGAAAAAAAGACCGAAACAAGATTCCCGTATTATATCCAGGACTGCACACCAGACAAAAGACTATACTTCCTTGCAGAGTACATAAAGGAAATAACAAGCAGCCTGCCGGAGATCTCAAAAAAAACGAACCTGGAAATGACTATCATCCGGTACATGTTCACACAGGACGACCTCAAAATATCCCAGATTTACAAAATAGCAAGCAGGACAGACGCAGAGATTGTCTGGAAGATCAATAAAATTTAGCTAAAAGGCCGGTAGAACTCATTCTACTGGCCTTTTTTATTGCGACTCCCCTACTGAAAATCCAAGTTACACAACTTACATTATGTAAACTTGGACATATAAAACAGAAACGGGCACCCTTTTCAGGCGCCCGTTCTTCGTTCTACTTTTTCAGTGAGGATTTCTTCCTCATCCCCGGCTTCATAGTCTCCGACTGTTTCTTGCGGGAAGCCGTACCGTCAGGGTTCATCTGGAAAAGAAGGTCAAAAGTCTTCCGATTGAAGGCCTCGTAAATATTGCAATGACGGTTCTTGACCATGATAAGCCCGTCTTCAGGAATAATACGATTACTGTCTGAAAAACATACATACGCCTTGCCGTCATTGGTCAAGCGTCCTTCTACACACATAGGTAAAGGACGGCCTTCCGAAACATCTTCGGGATAAACCACGAAAAACCTCTGTCCCTGCAACCCCTCCGGGTCAATGGTCTGCCACTCCATCTTTTGAGGATTTTCCTCCTGATGTTTTTTTATCGGCTTATCAATAGGCTCGGGGGTATATTCGCTGGCTTTCACAAGTTCCCGAATATCGTCATTGTCGGGACTCTGCAGCCATTTGAAGACAAGAATATCTTCACCTTCGCGCGGACCCGCCGCAATAGCAACTTCATTAGAAATACAAACCCCGGTCTTTTCTTTAATAGATTCCGAAAATTCCTTCCGCGCAGCACGGAATATTCCTCTGCCAAGCGGCATTGTATGCATATTAAATTGTTTCCAGAATTCGTCATGCTTTTTCGAAAAAGCCTTCTTCTCGGCCGAAGACATTTCTTGCTTCCGTCCAATAACAAAATAATCATAGTCACGAGAAGAAAACTTAACATTGATAATACCACCCTTTAAATGGTCGAAGTTTCCGCCCCTGTTAATATCGCGACCTGTTACTTCGTCAAAAGACTCCATGGTCGACTCCTTTACACGGGCGATCAATTCATCCGAAGGAAGCGGAGACACAGAAAGCGGGGCCTTTCGGCCCAATAACTTTTGAATGTTATTCGGGGCAAAACGCAAATTTCCATTGAGATACTCATGCAGGTCGATTAAGGACTTTTCAAATTCTTGGTAAAATGTAGACTTTAAATCGCGCAAACGGCTACTCCTTATTCCGGATTCATCAAAATACACACGTAAGGATTCAGCGCCACTTAGTAAAGTATTACCGCCAGAACAATCAACATTCAAATAATCATTCATAATCGCCTGCTCAAAAACATTGAGTTTCGGCATAGAATCGAGATACGTCTCCTTGAAAAGACGAATTGTATCTTCTACCTCAGAACATCGAACGAACCCGTCCTTCGGCGGAACAACATCACGTCCCCCGCACCACGTTAAATTCGCACCCGCCTTAGAAGGCAAACTGCGCTGAACAGCAATCAGGTTCTTCATCTGTTCAGGAGGAAGTTTTACAAATTCATTAGAATTTACCACTCCCCTCAAATTCTCATAATACTCTGCCATATAACATATAACTTATTATTTTAAAAACTATTGTAATAACTTATGAAGACGGTGTTTGAAACACAAACCAAGATTGGTTTTATCACCCTTCTGCATGTCTTTATTATTGCGGACCGAAAGATTATAACCAAAACGACTGTTGACCTCGTTGGCATACTTAAGCCATAGCTTGCCACCATTGTCATGCGAGCATCCAGGAATCGTATGAAGCAGTTCATGCAAAATGGTATTCATGATGCTCCGCTCGGAATTACCAAGCACAGAAGCCGAAATACAAATGAGATGATCATAAGGCGTAACAACATCCTTACCGAGGTCTTCTCTATCCTGATGGAGTCCAAAAACATACGGACTGGAAATAACCTTGATATGAGGATTCACTGAATCCGAGACAGGAACATCAATGCTTTTCAACATCTCAATCCCTCTGGAAAGCATAGAATCCAATTCAACCTGATTCCAGATATGTATTGTCTTTCTAATACCCATATCTAAAACAATAATAAAAATTAAAGACCCAGATTCTTCTTAACCTTACGACGGAACTTCTCATCATTCTTCGGCACAAGGATCTTCGAAGCATCCGCCTTATACGAATCAAAGGCCTTGAAATCCGGAGATTTCATTTTCCGAATAAACTGCTCAAACTTAAATCCAGCGAAGATATGCCTTACCTCATCAGAATCAAAATTGGACAAAGGAACAGTACTGCCATTATTCTTCAAGACGTGACACTCGATGTCATCATTGAAGCGGGCATAGCGAAGGCCCTTGAACTCATCCCAGCCGTCAACCTTGAAATCTATGCCATAATTCCAGACAACGGGGCCATAATATCCCGGTTTCCGGGAAGCCTCAACGACTTCCTTAATCATGTCTGCCTTGTTCCAATAATTACGAAGGACATATTCCATAGCCGAAACGGAAAGCGTTTTACCCTGTTTCGCCAGCTGAAAGGCCTTCTGGTCATACGCTTTATTTTCAAGGATCTCCTTGCCGGCCGCCGTCAGTGTATCAGAATCAAGAATACTATCGAGGACCGTAGCCCTGACGGACGAGCGAAGGTCCATTTCGTCATACTCCGGGATATCCAAAGGAATCTTGGCAACCTTGTCCATGACACCGGCCATATTCTTACTATCTGTCTGAGACAGCATCCCGTCGGCTCCTGTTGAGGCCCAGATGGCAACGGAAAGAATTTCCTCAACACCGAGGGAACGAAGGGCCGGATAAGTCACCGCCTCCAGCTTCTTTTCCTGCATGTCATAGAACCAGTTGGAAAGGAAATACTGGCCAGCATGTTCAAACACCAACCCCTGATAACCGTCCTTCTCAATAGTGAAGACAGCGTCGTTATCGTTATGACCAAGGTTTAACTTTTCAAGGAGTTTTTCAAGTTTAGAAACAGGCCTGTATCCTTCATCCAGAATTAAGCGAGGGGAAGATACCTGCCTGAACTCAGAAGGGACGGAACTGAATTCCCCGTCAACCGCCAAGGAAAACATCATGTAAGCCTCGTACATGGAAGGACGCGAAGCGTCCATATTCTTCTTCTTAACTGCCATAACAAAAAAATAAAAAACAAAACTACAATTTGGGTCCACCAACCGGTTTATTCTTAAGCTGGTACTTCTTCGAATACTTTACCGTATCAAAGACACGCTCCAGCACAGACTGCTTCTGCTGTTTGGAAAGCCCTTCAAAAAATACCGCTTTCCTATCACCATCAAGAACAACAAACGTATTCGTACAATCCTTATAATCAATCTGGCCAAGTCCCGTAACCTTTCCATCCTCAAGGACGGGGCCATGGACAACGTTAAGGAAACTGCTCCAAGACGTATCGCCACCAATAAAACCATTAGAAAGGGCCGGCTCTTCCTGGAGCGTCATCTTACAAGACTTACCGGCCTTATATGCCATAGAAAGGATATCCCACTCCTTGGACTCCATAAGGTAAGGAGAATCCTTTTCCCATTGATTCAAAAGTTCCGGTGTACGAAGTTCCACACCCCTTTCGGAAAGCCCGGCCTTATTTTTGTCTTTCTTAACAGCCATAATACAATACTAAATTAAATGTCTCCCCTCCCGTGCTTCGCCCTCACACCAGGCTTAAGCACGGTCAGGTTTTTCTTCTTGCCACTCTCCTCAAAAAGAGAATGGAACAGATACGGAATCAAAACCTTCGCTTCCCCGCCCTTCCCAACAATGTACAGACCATCATCACCCAGTTCCTGGGCCTGGTTGCCGACTTTCACTGCCTTCCGGCCGGCATCCATGGGAACGACACTGATATCGTCCCTTCCGGAAGCGATCAGGGAATCGACATTTTCTTTGGAAACGAACACGTACGGGACGCCCTTGGACTCCGCATCGACAAGGTCTTTGCCCATACGGATCGTATAACTCATCCCGAATGAATCATAAGCATCACGCAGCACCTGCCAGCCGGAGGAGAGCGGGACAGAAGGGTCGCGCCTCCTGCCGGACCCGGAGGAACCCATCAGGGACGACAATATATTCTTGAAATACAGCGACACCTCCGTACCGTTGAGGTCAGCCTTCTCAACCAGGAGGTTGAAAAGGTCCGGCTGCTGCAGGGGTATGTCAGAATCAACCACATTATAGTAAGAAACGGCGTTCCCCGCCTCATCGACGACGTTCACCGGATCGGCTCCGTCCCTGGGCTTGAAACCGCTGGCCATAAGATATTCAGAGGAAACGAACACGGGTGTGCTCCCCCATTCGTCGTAACGCGACGCGAGCTTCGCGGCCAGGTGGAAACCGGCGCTTCCCAGGATCGGTTCCCCGTCAAGCCCCACAGGGGCCGGGATGGACATAGACTGCAGGTTAGAGGGAAGGAGGGCGACGGACGTAGTGAAATCCTTCAGCATACATTCCTTCCTCCTGTGCGGGGACAATTCGGAAAACACGGACGGCGCGACGGCCAACGGCCTCGGGAAGAGGGTCTTGCCAAGGTCTTTCAGGTGGTTCTCAAGCTTTGTGACGGTCGCGAGGTCAGTAAGCCGCAGGAGCTGGTGCCCTCCCAATCGGAGAAGGTCGCCATACGTCGAGACGCCGGCCTTCCCGAGCTTCAAGGCGGAGGCCTTAGACGTAAGCCCTTTCGGGAGGCGGTCATCCAGACGGAACCCCTTCACAGGTTCAGGACGCGCCTCGGGCACCCCTTTAAGTTCCAGGGTCTTCTGAAGTTCCCTTGCATAAAGGTCCCTTTTTTCAACAAAAGCCTGAACGGGGTCATAATTTTCATCAAAATTCTTTTTATTTCTGAAAGAATTCACTATATTTGCCACTGAACTCCGAAGAGGCTGAGACGACTGAGCGGACCTGATTCCCGCAAGCGACTCGGCCTCAATCATTTTATCGATGGCTGCCATCAGGGGGCGGCGCTCCGTCCCGTAAGGGCCAGTCTCAGTCCTGACATACTCCAGCCCCCCGGCCGCAATGTTACGCATGACGGCCCCCACACTGAGGGGATAGAACCGTCCGAAGACGGCCGTGCGGCCTCCGGTATCCCGGTTCGAGAGGATCCTCCTTACCGAGCGTGACGCATTCTCAAGGGATAGCACAAGGAAGTCATCCTTCCCGAGGTCAAGCAGATACTGCATCTTTCCCGTCCTCATGTTCTTGACAGCGGCAAGAGGTTCTTCGAGCCCACGGGCGAGACGCTCGGAAAAAACGATATCGGAGAGTTTCATCCTGTCGCGGAGGTTCCTCAGCGCCTCGGAGTCCACCAGTACCGGCACATCCGGATACCCTTCCAGGCGGTAGCAGTCCCCTTTCATGGAGACGACCGGGATGTTGCCGCTGACATCGGAAACAAGTGCCGAGCGGACGCCGGATGCGGCCCACTCAAGATCCTGCGCGGCGCCCTTGTACTGCATTTTGGAAAGGCCTGAGAGGAAAGCGGAAGAGAACCGTTCACGGAGTGTCACGGACGGAGGAAAATGCAAGTAAGAGAGCATGGCCGAGCCAAACTCGTCCAGCACTTCCTTCTTGCGCCTCGACACGTTCAGCACGAACCCGACGTTCCTGCCGGCCGGCTGTTCAAAGAGCTGCCCGTATGTCCCATAGCATGGCGGGGTTAGAGCGCTTCCAAGCCATACCTGGAGGGCTACCCCCTTTGCTACCCCCTTTGCATCCGGGAAGATATCCTGGAACGGGACGTTACGGAAGACATCGTTCATCAGCCTGGAGAGGATTTCCTCATCGCTGACCCTAGACCCGGGCCTGTGTACGTTGCCGGTAAAGACATAGGCGATCCTCCTCTCGGTATCGACGTAACCCGGAACGGGTTTCCTCGCCGCCTCGTCGGCGAACGGCCTGCCCTCATACCAGCGAGGGTCCGAAAGTATGGACACCTTGAATCCAGTCACTTCCGTAAAACGGTCAAGGATATCCATCAGATGAATATCCCCTCCGGAGCGGGAGGGCAGCTCCACCATTCCGGAATCGACGGGCTTCCCGCCAAAAATCTTCCTATTCCTAATCGCCATAAAACGAGCCAGTTTACATCAATAAAAGGCCCCTCAATTCTTCCTTACAGGGAGCACCAGCCTTACGCGACTCCATCCCAAGAGGGCTGCACCTTATTCAAAACAAAGAAAAACATTTTGTCCCAAAATACAAAACAATTTCACTGATATTAAACAAAACACTGACCATTCCTTAGGCACTATTTCAAAATTCCGTTTATTTTCTCAAATCACGCATACTTTTGCAGGACACAACAACACTCCTTCAACCAATCCTCCCCACGCACAAGAAATATCCAAGGCACCCCCCGAAAGTTTACCTCAACCATTACTTTAAGTAAACCATCAACGATATTTCCATCCACACTTCTTCCCTTCCCAGGGAAAGAAGATGCTACAATCACATTCCTGTAAATAAAGAAACCCGATACAAACGGATGTATCAGGTTTCTCAGAAAGAAAATCCATCAAGTCCCCAAAGGATACCTTTTATCTCACACCCTGCATTCCTTCATGATTTCCCTTATCCAGGAAGGACACAGCCTGATATCGTGAAGGAATTCCTCATCATCCACCCTCTGAAGGTTCATGGATACCACTCCCCTCCCCTCGGATTGGTTGAAGTATTCCTTACCCAGATACCGCATCCCCTCGGACAGGTTCCTCATCACTTCCGAACGGAAGGAGAACACCTTCAGGGAAAGCCTCCTCACGAAACGGATCTCCATCCCGTTCTGGAGATGGAACACCTGGTCGGACCCGTCCGACACGAAAGTATTCTGATGGGTCTGCAGTGAAGTGAATCCTGCATAGTATGCAGCCTGCGCCCCGACAGGGGCGATGCGAACCCTCCACCTTCTGGCAAGGGCTTCAGCAACAATCCCTGCCGAAGGCATGAGGAGCTTCCCGGAACCTTCATGATGAGAAGGTACACAGTACACCCCCCTGGCAAGGCGGACCACACCCGTCTGGTCGCGAACGAGCCTCGTGAGCGACCAGCGGATCACATCGGGAGAGAAACCGGAGGGCTCCAGGTCTTCTGCGAAGAAGACCGAGCCCCGCTGGAAAGTGGAGGAAATGAAGGAAAGGAGGGAAGAATCTACAGTTTCCATAATGGTGGTATTTCCAGCAAATATATGTTATTTTTGAGAATTAAACAAGACATGCCTTGCAAATACAGGAAAATTTCAGCACCTTTGCGGAAAAACACGCGGCCATGTTCCATATCATGCTCGACATCGACGGAGTACTCACCTCCGAAAGACACACACAGAAATGCGTCCTCGAAAACCGACCGGAAAACCTCTACTGGATGGACTGGTTCGACCCGGAATGCATCGAGGCACTGCGCACCCTCCTCAAAAGGACCGGAGCCGACATCATCGTCTCCTCCTCCTGGAGGGAGATGGGCATCGACAGGCTACGCACGGTATGGGAACACAACAACATGCCGGGACAGCTCAGGGAAACGACACAGGAATGGATCCCGGACAAAATGCAGGCCCTCAGACATTGGATCAACTCCAATACCACCCTCCACCCCTTCGACAAATACATCATCCTCGACGATGACCCGACGGGGCTCGAACACTGGCAGATCAAGACCAACCCCAGGACGGGCCTGACAAGACAGGACGTAGAAAAAAAACTCAAAACCCTGCACCTCCGGAAAGGACCACGCATATGACACGACATCCCGGACATCTACGGCCGGGCTCGCGCGGGCGTAACACCTTCAGATACCTCTGACGGGATACCCCGCACTCCCCCGGACGCATTCCCGACCGGACGCGGCAAGGCGGCGGCGGAAAGTGAAACATCACTTCCGCCGCCGCTATACTTCCACGACCGGCCGGCGCTCCGTAAATTAAAGAGAATTTCACCAGAAACACTTGTTTTCTTTAGAAAAGATACATATCTTTGCAAAACACTGAGTATTCATACATTTAATTGTTATGGGTTTGGCCCCGGCTGTGAAGCCCGGGCCATTTCTCATAAAAAAATGCCAAAGCACTCCCCCACCCTAATCGACAACCACGGGTTTACCGTCCGGCCCGAAAACCACACCATGAACCTCACTCAGATGCATCTTGATGGATTTGATGACATAGGCCGGGGGATTGTCACTGCGCACCGCGCCCGGAGTAATCAAACGAACAAAAGCGTTGAGGTCCATCTCCAGGGAATTCGCCAGATGGAAAAGAGGCACATTGTTCTCCAGTCCCTTTGGGGTGAACCCGATCTTCTGCTCCATCAAATCGTACGTCTCCTTACCAAGCTCCTTCAGGGCATTCGAGGTCATCCGCACAAGCTTCGACACCGGCTCACCCAGATAACGGTGGACGGGAAAGAACGTAATCGAAGTGATGGCCTTCTTGCCCTTGCGGCCACGGTTCACCGGATCGGACGCAGAATAGTTCTTCTCATAGGTAAAACTCCAGTCGGCCACCACGTCAAGCTCCCGCTTCGCAGGCTCCACCGTACGCTTGATGAAATTGTACGTATCCGGATAAAGCAGATACTCCCCCGTATAAGAATCCCTTTCGGCCATCCCCCACATCATACGCAGCTGCTCCAGGGTGAGCGTCACCGGAGTCTTCTGGTTACACAGAAGCCGGTACAGACGGAGGGAAGAATTCAGCCTAAGCTTCAACGCAATCTCCAGGCTGTACTTCCGGAACCCCTTGGAGAAATTCAGGATCTTCGACCAGGTATCCCTGTTCACCTCGATAATCGCTATACCGGGCTTCACGTTCACCGAACAGTTATTGAGGATCTGCGCGGCCACGAACTCCATCTCCGGCTTCCCGTCGGGGCCAATGACCGGCTTTCCGCCACGCATCTTCGGGACCTCGACAGAATACGGGCTCCGCATCAGCTCCATAATGGCCGTCTTCGCCTGCGTGTAATTGGTGCTGCCGTCAAAAAGGAGGCTCCTGATGGGCACCTCCAGACGCGCCTCGCCCAAAGGGCCTACGGAGACCTGACCGATCGAGGTGCCGTCACGGAAATTGGCGCCGAGGATGCGCGCCTGCGCCACCTGAACGATACGGAGAAGAAGACGCTCGGAATAGATACTGAAATTGCGGCCGCTCGTGGCAAATATCCACGACTCGAAAATATCAATATCAGAAACGGGCGCAGGAACGGAAATAACTAAGGGTTCGTCCATCGTAAAACAGGGTACTTTATTATAAACGTTGGGTTTTATTACAAATGTTGGAAAGGCAACCCGGAATTATTTACACCGTTGGGAAACAACCCGGAAGAAACATTTACACAGTTGGGAAAATGATTTATAATGTTGGTTAAAATACCCCACGCACCCTCATAACGAACCGAAACAGAACAATTTACAACCAAAGTGAAAATTTCCGATAGGATATAAAAAAGGTTATATCCTTGGTTGATAAACATAGGGCTTTTATCCTGAAAAGACAAAACTGACCGCCACGACCGGAGGGAGGGCGGAACAAGAGCCCGACGCGGCGACTGAGCGTCGCACCGCAGGGACTTGTCTGTTACGCCCGCGCCAATTTCCCAACAAATATAATAACGAAATCGGGAAATCCGGTATTTAAGGGGTTGGTTATCCATTCCGACACAAAATTAAAAAATCCCAACCGAAAAAACAACGGCCGGGATAAATTTAACATTTCTTTTGTTGGGATAAAGGCAACAAAAACACAATCAAGTGTTTTTCAAAACCCTCCCCTCGGAATCCTTGAAGCTGCCGACGATGATCATAATGAAATCAATCAGGGCCCAGATACCAAAACCACCCAGCGTCAGCAACTGGAGGATGCCGGTACCAACTTTCCCGACATAAAAACGATGGACTCCAAGTCCGCCCAGGAAGAAACACAGCAGCAATGCAGCGACCCAACTCTTCGGGCTCACGCCGACGGCAGAACCCGCCTGGCCGGGGACGGCACATCCGCAACTGGTACAAACGACGGCCTCGTCAACGAGAGCCGTGCCACATTTAGGACAATACTTCATAAAAACAACATATTTTTAGGGTTGAACATTCTCACCAACCTTATCGGGCTCCAGATATAAAATCTCCTTGCCGTTCCTCCTCGCATACTCAATCTCAGAACGGGTAGACTCCCCTACATATCCGCCCACATTGATGACATAGATGGCGTCCGCCATGTCAATCTTACGCCTGTGCATATCGCCAAGGAACTCCTTCATCCCGTCGGCCCACGCCTCATCGTCACCAGAGTGTCCGAAAAGTCCGACACTGATGACGATGCACCCATCCAGCGTCAGGCGCTTCTGGGCCTCCATGAACTCAGCCTTGAAACGGGTGCTCCCGCACAGGGTGACTACCTTATACCTGCCGACCATGACAGCTAAACTTTATATTTCTCAAACAGCATGGAAAACGCCTCCTCGAAAAGCGAAAGGATAGACCTCCCCTGTTCGGCAGACATCATCCGGATGCGCTGGCGCAAACCCTCCCCCACCCGGAAATTCATCATCACCTGCGCCTCGCCGCCGTTATCCTTCAGCGGACGCCCACGGCCGGCCTTCGGCACCTCCTGCACAGGCTCCGCCACCTCCGCAGGGCCCTGGGGGATAACCTTCATATCCACTAACGTCTTCACGATCTCCTTGCGGTCCTGGGCACGCTGCTCCTCAGCCTCCCTCCTCTCCTCAAGCTCCGCAGCCTCACGGATACGCTCCCGCTCCTCACGGCTCATGCGCTCCCCCACCCCGGGGGTGGCAATACGGACGGCCGGAGCGGAAGAGAACATCTTGGCCGTGGCCTTGTCAAAACTCGACTTACCCATAATTTAATAAATCATTAAATCATTAAAGCAATAAATCAAAAAAAGACTACACGGAAACCTCACCCTTCTGCACGGCATCGTCCATGATACGAACCATAAGGTCCTGGGAAACACGGAGATAGTCTTCGGAAACCTTACCGGTCGAGTCGGCCTCATAGATACTCATGTCAAACGACGTCGCACGGTTGACCATGGTGGACTTACGGATATACGGATGAACGACCAGGGGACCGAAATCCTTCTGGAGCAGTTCCCAGTAGAAGTTGTTCACCTTATCGCGCTGGTACATCGTCGCGATGAAACCGATAAGCTTCAACGACGGGTTGAGGCGCTTATTGGTCACCACCTCGTTATACACGTTCACCATCATCTGGAGGCCCTTGTAAGACTTACCGTCGAGGCTGGAAACCAGAACGAGATAATCCGACGCCACCATGGCGTTATAGGAAAGCTTCTGGATAGCGGGAGGACAGTCGATAATAACAAAGTCATAATCCCCCTTCACGCCCTCAAGAAGGTCGAGAAGAAGAAGCTCGCTCAAACGGTGACGCACCGTATCGCGCTCAAAATTAGCGAGGTCCAGGTCCGCAGGAACGAAATCGATGAGCGGATTCTTCGTATGGTGGATCAAATCCGCGAGCCTGCAGTCCGGTCCCGCGATAAAAGCGTCCTCAATGGTCTGCTCCCATTCCTGGCTCAGGGGATCCGTCTCCGAGAGCATCGACGTCAGGTTGGCCTGCGAGTCCAGGTCCAGGAAAAGGATTTTCTTACCCATATTGGCCCATGCGAGGCCAATCGAATGAGCGGAGGTGGTCTTCCCTACCCCGCCCTTGTTGTTCATGAAGCTGACTACTTTTGCCATAATAAACAGTTTTCTTTACTGCAAAGATAGCCAAAATATTTTCTTCTACAAATAAATCATTAAATTTTTCTTTAAAGATTTAATTCTTTAACTAAAGCATGATTTATTTAAATCATTAAAGAATTATATCATTAAAGCATTAAATAAATAAATCACAAATCCATCTATGATGTTATGTAGGCCAATTTTTCGCTTTATTGATTTATTTAAAGCAATAAATAATTAAAGAATTAAATCATTCTTAAAAGGCATTTTCCGTAAATAATTAAATCTTGCTTTATTTAAATTATGCTTTATAAATTTACAAAATCTTGTAAAGCATTAAATCAATAAATCAATAAAGCATTAAAGAATTAAAGCAGGAAAAGGGGAGTACCAGACTACAAAAGATACCTTCATCCAACCTCCCACAACCACCCACACCTACACACATCCCCAGCAAACCGGCCGGCCATCGGGCGTACCTCGAGTCTGTCTCGTCAGTTACACTCGACCGACACCTTATACCCCTCAGACCGGCCAACGCCCTCCGCAGGCTGTCAGCGTAATTGACCCGTTCGTCCAGTCTAGCTCGTTCCGAGCCACTGGCCGACCGATTACCTGCACGCCCGCGGAGGACGCCAACCCACATCCATCCACAACCACACTTCTTTCCTTCCCAGGGATTCCGGATTTACATACAACATTACTGATAGGACCCCATTTCTACATTCTCGAAAATTTAACAAAATGGTCCCTTTTGTTAAATTTCTTGTACGATATATCGAAAATGCCTTTTATTTACTGAAATTTACCTTTATCTTTGCCACATGAAGAAAACGATGACAAAAGTATCGCACCCCGCAGCGGATGCCATGGACTGGGATGAAGCGACAACCCTGGTCCAGCACCTCAACTCCGACCATAAATACCGCGAAGCAATGCTCAT
>JAEEGL015718143.1_pt1 | contig 13388 bp, 10 predicted proteins | sample 9134231 | NCBI WGS metagenome assembly JAEEGL01 (sample SAMN16246548, study PRJNA631951) | gut metagenome | biome: gut microbiome; feature: rumen; material: fiber-attached | host: Bos | place: Iran: Karaj | collected 2018-10 | reverse complement strand
CTTGCTGAACTTGTTGAATCAAGAGATAGTGATACTGGACAACACATTAAAAAGACTGCTGAATATGTTAATATCATTGGAAGAAAAATGAAGGAACTAGGATATTATACAGATATTATAAACGACGAATTTATTGAACATACTACAGAAGCAGCACCACTTCATGATATAGGCAAAATTGAAGTAAGTGATATTATTCTAAGAAAACCTGGAAAGCTTACTGATGAAGAATTTAAAGAAATGAAAAAACATACAATTTTTGGTGGACAAATACTTGAAAATGCTATAAAACTTATGCCAGAAATGAAATATCTTAAACAAGCAAGACTTATGGCCGAATATCATCACGAAAGATGGAATGGCAAGGGATATCCACATGCTATTAAAGAAAACGATATTCCGCTTTCAGCTAGAATTATGGCAGTTGCTGATGTGTTTGATGCACTTGTTAGTCAAAGATGTTATAAAAAAGCTTTTAGTTTTGAAGAAGCTGTTAATATTATAACAGAAGAATCTGGTCAACAATTTGACCCTTTGGTAGTTGATGCTTTTATTAAAGCACTTGATGAAATTAAGAAAACAAAGGAAATGTATGAAAAAGCTTAAAAAAGCGCTGACAGAAGTCAGCGCTTTTATCTTTCTAATTCGTTACTTAAAATCTTATTTATTTCTTTGAAATCTCTTCCGCTTTCAATTAAAAAATCTAAATCTTTTTTGACAATATTAAGACCTTTTGAAGCAAACTTTTTATAAGGCTTAATGTAAATGTCATAATCTGCTGGGTCCATAAAAATATCTATATCACCTTTATTTGCTTCTGGCGGAATAATAGAATAAAGTTCTATTTTTGAATTTTTTGGCAAGTTTAACGTTTTTAATTTATTTGTACCTGATACAGAAAATTCTTCAAAAGTTACATTTGTTTTAAGATTTATTTCTTTTAAATTTTCGCAATTTGAAATTCCAAAATGTTCAATATGTTTTGCATTCCCAGCTATATTAATTTTTTCTAAATGATTATTACCATCAAAAGCATTTGCTGAAATTAAAGTCGTTTCAGTTGGAACTGAAAAAGTTTTGTCTGTTTTATATTGCGGGTAATATAAAAGAATAGTTTTGTTTTTTGAATATATTACGCCATCATCTTCTATAAGCCATGAATCAGGTGTTGTTTTTAAAGGTGTGTTGATATATTTTAAACTTGAAACAATTCCATTTTTGATTTGATGCATATAGTTTTTTGGAAGGATAAGTGGTTTTTTACATTCCATAAAAGCAAAAGCTTCGTCGTCTACACAGCAGTATATATTATCTGGAAGCGTTAAACTATTTATAGTACATCCTTCAAATGCACATTCTTCAATATGCGAAATATTTTTTGGAAGAATAACATCGTAATCTTCATGAAAATAATATTTAAAAGCTTTTGATTTTATAGTACTACATTCTTTTAGTATTGGTGTATTTAAAATGCCTTTTTTGTAAAGTTTTGAAAAGTCTTTGCTATAAATATCGCCCCCATGTGTTGAAAAACATGTATGCGTTTTTGAAGCTTTGTAATTACCATATGGCAGATAATCAATATTAGTAAGTTTGTCTGGAATAATAATTGTATCAAATGTATTCGTGCTGCCAAAAGCATCATAGCCAAGGCGTTCAAGCGATGCTGGCAGTTTTAACGTCTTTTGAAAAAATGGCGTCAAGATAAAAGCATATTCTTCTATTATTTTTATATTGTCTGAAAAGGTTATGTGAAGAAGGTCTTTACAAGATTCAAATGCACTTTTATCTATTTTATCTAAATTTTTTGGAAGCTTCAAAAAAACAATTTTACTATTTTTAAAAGCATTTTCTGCTATTATTTTTGTATTTTTATGGAAATGCGGATATTTTACATCTTTTTCTGGTCCATAACAAATTCTAAAATCATCACTGTATTTTAAATTTTTATATACTTTCATAAAAAGTTCGTCCTTTCTATTTTATAAAAATAATATGATTTTTTAAATATAACAGCATTTTAAAAAATATCGTTTGGATTTATTTTCCTGATCAGGAAGACATGCTTAAAAAATTGATTTTTCTTTAAATACAGAAAAAATCTGGATTTTAATAATTTGTGCTGTCAAAAAATATCTTCATTAATCAGGAAAAATTTTAATTTATCAGGTGTTTTTGCAATATAAAAAAAGACTAGTAAGACTAGTCTTTTTTGTGGTTTTTCTTATACATATTATTTATTTCTTTAAAGGATTTGTTCTGGTCAATATAAAAGTCTATATTTTTTAAATGTACTTCATAGTCTTCTTCAAAGAAAGATTTATTAATTTTGTCTAGATTATAATCTCTTTCATCTATTAAAACTTTTGTTCTTCTTGGTTCTAACATGTAACTTGCCATGAATCTGTCTTCAATAATAGACGTACTTGGAAGGTCTATTTTCTTTATTTTATTATTTCCACTTAATGAAAAACTTTTTAAAACTACTGGTGATTTAAAAATAATTTCTTTTAAATCTCTGCAGTCTTTTATAGCAAATTCTCTAAATACTACTTTTTCTTTGCTGTCAATTATTAAAGTTTGCAATTTATTTATAGAATTAAAAGCATTGCGGCAAATTTCTTTAACTTCATTTGGAATAGTAAAAGTTTCTTCTGTTTTATTGTACGGATAAAAAATAAGTTTTGATTTATCAGACGAATATAAAACATTATTTTCTATCAAAAGGTTTTTACTGTCTGTTGTAAAATTTATTAGTGCCATCCTAAAAAGACTTGCAATATTTTCACAAGAAGTTTCTATATTATCGTGTAGCACTAACGGATTTGAAAGACACATATATTCGAATGCAGAATCTCCTATTTTAAGTGAAGCATTTTTAGGAAGCGATAAACTATTAAGATATGCACCGCAAAAAGCACCACCTTCAATTCTTTCTACTGTTTCAGGAAGTGTAATGTTTGCATAAAAATGCAAAAAAGACGTAAATGCACCACTTTTAATAACTTTACAGCCTTCTAAAATTGGATGCGTGGAAGCTTTTTTATATAAGGAAGTATAATCTTTGCTGTAAATATCACCATTAACGCAAGAAAAATATCTATTTTTATCGCTAATTACATAATTTCCTCTTGGAATATTATTCAAACAATTTATATATTTTGGAAGAATTACTGTGCGCGCAAATAAACTTGAAAGACTACGGTCTTCTAGGCACAAAAGATTATCAGGAAGTGCAATTTTTCTTTGATCTGTTTTTGACATAAAGAAAGCTTCGCTTCCAATTACATGAAGATTTTTAGAAAATTTAATTTTTTTGATATCGACGCACTGCATAAAAGCTCGTTCTTTAATTTCTACCAAATTTTTTGGAAATTTTAAGATGCGAACTTTACTTTCTTTAAAAGCATTTTCAACTATTACTTTTGTATTTTTATGAAAATGTGGATATTTTACATCTTTTTCGGGACCGTAACAGATTGTAAAATCATCATTGTATTTTAAATTTCTATAAATTTTCATAGTTTTTCCTTTTCTTATATATTATTTTACTATTTTTTGCCAAATTTTTCAATATAAAGATTAATGAAATTTTCATAGACTTTTTTAAAAGAATATGGTATACTATTTAAAAGATATATTTTTGAAAGGGTTTTTGTTATGGAAATTAAAGCTATTTTAATGCCTTGTATTATATTCTTATTTATATTTTGTATTTGGTTTATACTTTGGAAGCTTATTCAATCATATGCTAGAGAACAAGTTTTTTTATACGATTTAATGGAAAAGAATAAAGCACTTATTGAAGTATACAAAACAAGTCCAGTAGCATACAAGGTTGCGCTTGAAGCACTTATAACAGAAAACAAGTCTTGTCAAATAATGATGGATAGATATAAGACGAATTTCTTTTTAAAACTTTTAAAACCTTTTATTTTTGATGCATTGCCAGAAAATATGAAAAAACATTTGAAAGAAAAGGGGTAATTTTATGGGTCTTATTTTTAAATATGAACTTAAAGATGCTTGGTTTTATGAACTTTATAAAATTGAAATTTATGATGATAAAAAAGAAAATGTAGTTATAGTTGATGATATGGACGATGATGAAGAAAAGGTCGTATATAAAGAAAGTTTAAGCGATTACGGGGTAAATAAAATTAAAGATTTAATTACTGAAAAAATATTAGATTTAAAAGATGAAGATATGGAAGATACTTTTGTATTAGATGGAACTATGAACGATGTATTTGTTTCCAAGGACGGAAAAGAAAATAGAATCATAACAGATAATTTGTGGGCACATTTAAAACACGGAAGTGTTAACGGGAAAATACTTGCGGAATTTGTTTTAAATATTAAAAAAGTTTTAGAAGCTGAACATATTAATGTTACAAATTTTAAACTAGATTTTTAAAAGAAAAAAGACTTGCTAAAAAGCAAGTCTTTTTTGTATTATTTTCTGCATTAGTAGTAGTTTGTGTATGTATTTTTAAAAAATTAATTCGTTTCATCATCTTCAATATCATCTGAAACCATGTATTCACGTCCAAATACGCGTTTCTTTTCGCGTTCTTTTTCTACATTGTCCGATATAAGTTCTTTTATATTTCTTGCATCTTTAATATTTTTTATAGTAAAAGTTTTAGACGTTTTATCTGTTGTGTTAAGAACTATATTCCCAACCCCAAAAAGTCTTTGCAAGAAAGATGCTTTATAAGTAAGGTCTAAAATTCTATACAATCTTATTTCTTCATCTTTTATATTAAAAATTCCAGAAGTTACTAGAAACTTTTCTGGTGTTAAATTATAAGACGTGAAAGACAATGGAAGATAAAAAATAGTTCTTTTTCTATCATGCCAAATTGAACCTTTTATATTTTTGTCCGCCTTCAAAGAAAGGCAGGCTAATATAAGAAGACCTACCGCTATAAGAATAGTTAAAATTATTAAAGTTAGAATAACACTAAGCAACATATTTTTAAATCCTTTCTTTTTTAAATATATAAATAATATGAATGTTTTATATTTTTAAATGCAAAAAATCCCGCAGGACGCGGGATTAAAAAATTATTGCAATAATTGCAAAATTTGCGATGGTCTATCATTTGCTTGTGATAACATACTGGTTGCAGCTTGTGTTAAGATTTGCTGTGTGGAATATTCTGTCATTTCTTTTGCCATGTCTGTGTCCATTATTCTAGAATAAGCTGCTGTCATGTTTTCTGTTGTAACTTCAAGGCTTGAAGCTGTATGTTCTAATCTGTTTTGATAAGCGCCTATGCTACTTCTTACAGTGCTTAGTCTTGTAAGTGCATTTTTAATAGATTCTATACCTTCTTTTGCGCCTATATTATTTCCAAGGTCAAGGTTTTGAAGGTTTAATGATTTTAATGATATTTCTGGAAGATTAATATCAATTGTTTGTCCTTCGTTTGCACCTATTTGCATTGTAAGTGGTCCTATTTTTGGCAGGTCAAAAGAAAGTGATTCATTTATCTTTTCGTTTATTTCGAATCTTATTTCTTTTCCTGTACCATCTGAAATAGATAAAATATTTTCATTTATAATAGCATTTGAAACATTCATATAAGGCTTTCCGTCTTTATAAATTTCAATATTTTTACCGCTATCATTTTCAAAGGAAATTCCTTTTTTATCTATTCCTTGGTCTGATGTAAGATTTAAAAAGGATACGTCTAATCCTTTTATTTCATACTTGCCACTATCCATTTTATCAGAATAATCAAGAATTTTTACATTTTTATCACTATTTACATAACCTTTGTATGCAAAAGTACCGTCAAGTATATTTTGACCGTTAAATTGCGTAGTTGAAGCCATTCTATCTATTTCATCTTTAAGTTTCATAGATTCTTCGTTAATTATTTCACGGTCGCCTTTTGTTAAGGTGTCAGTTGAAGCTTTTATGGAAAGCTCTGAAAGACGCTGCAAGATATCATTAATTTCTGAAAGACTACCATCTGCTATTTGCATTATAGAAATAGCGTCATTTGAAGTATTAGTTGCAACTTCAATACCAGATAACTGTGCATTCATACGCTTTCCCATAGCAAAAGCAGATGGGTCATCTTTACTTTTAACCACCTTTTTACCACTTGAAAGTTTTGAAATAGAAACTGACAAATTATTTTCATTTTTTGTAAGCGAATTGTTGGCAATTGCTGCCTGTGTATTAAAATTTACTCTCATAGTTTTAATCCTTTCTATATAAATAAAAGTTAATGGAATAAAACAAAAGAAAATAAATTACTTAGAATTTATATATTAAGAATATACACCCTAGAAAGGTCCTGCGTATTAATAATACTTTTGAATTTATTCCTGGTTAATTATAGTATGAAAGAATTTTTAAAAAAGTAAACAAAAACTGGGAAAATTTTTCCCAGTTTTTTTGTAAAAATTATTATTTTCTTCCAAAAAATCCATTTAAAATACTTTCTTTAAATGAAACTTCATTTTCATATTCTTTTGAATTACTTAAAAATCCTGGATTAGGATCAATTGTCGGCGTTAGTGCATATAAAAGTGCAGCTGGTTTTATGATAGCCATTATAAAAGTTCCAAATGGTATAGCTGGACTTAAAAGTTTAAAAGCGTCAAAAAATGTATGGTTAGAACTTGTTGCAGCAAGAACAGCCGACAAAATTGCTATAAAAATTGTAGGCACAATTGCTGATTTTAATACAACAAGCGAAAGTTTTAATAATATAAAGAAGAAATTATATATTAAAAATAATATTATGTGCAGGATTCCAAAAAGAAGTTCTAAAAGAAGGTTTTTAATTCCTTTATTAAGCTGTTTTTCTATAAAATTTTCTTTTGGTATATCTATAAGTCTTTCAACAGGGGTTTGCTTTTTAACATATACTTCATAATTATCTTTTGCCTTTTGGAAAGTTTGATTTAAAAATTCTTTATAAGGTTCAAGACTTCCATCTTTAAGTCTTTTATTTATTATATCAAGCCATTTTCCTACATCTGATTTTTTATCATTATCACGGGCATAGTCCTTTATAAAATTTTCTTTGTCCAAATAATTTATAATTTCGAAACAAATGAAAGGATTTCCCTTTTCAAGTTCCATATGAAGCTGCATGTAAAGCGTACTAAATCTTGGATATTTATCTAAAAAATCAAAAAATAAAGGTAGCTTTTCTAAACTTGGGCAAAGCGTGTAGACGTCTTTCATATCAAAAGTATTTAAATTTTCATTATTTACTTTATCGTAAACTTTTTGTATGACAAATACCATATTTTCAATGGTATAATCGTGTTCTATTTGATTTATTTCTTCTAATGTTAAAATCATAAATTATTCCTTTCTTTGTTTTTTTAAAATACATTAAAAATATGTTTTTTACGTTTTTAAATACAAGGAAAAACGTTTTTAGACAAATATAAAAATAGACATTTAAAAATTAAAGACAGAACCTATGTGTCATATTATTTTTGTAAACTTTATTATCACGAAAAGGAGAAAACAAATGAATATAATTAGTAACAAACAACTTCTAAGTGCTATTGACAATATTAAAGTTATATTGCAAGAAGACAAAACAAAGCCTTATGACGAATTTGAAAAGAAAAAGGCAGAAATAGACAAAGAATTTCTTGATTTCTTTGGAAAGAAATATTTCTATACAAAGAATTTTCCAAGACCTATCTATTATATAACTAAAAGACTAAAAGAAGGTTGCAAAAAAGTACCTGAATATGCAAACTTTGATGGAACTGGTTCATATTCTTATTTTGACATTCCAGGCGTCGGAAAAACTGCACTCTATAAAGATGTAATAAAAATGATAGGAACTAAATTTGAAGTTTATGAAGAACACTATACTGACTTCACTTTTTCAGTTTATGCAAAAGAACTGGATGTCGTTCTTACCTTTACCGCTATGCCGAAAGATGACAGTTATAAGATTTTGGGAGTTAAAGTCTATTTTAGAAAAGGAAGTCCGATTAATTGCTATACTTTTGGCAATTGTAACAGTATCTCTTCTATGAAAAGCCACATTTTTCATGGACCTTTTGGCGAAGCTGAAAGCATTTCACACGCTTTTAAGAAAATGTACGGTGTAGATGTTGTTAACATTAGGACTAATGAATATGTTAGAATTTGGAAAGCTTTTAACGAATTCATGGAATTTAAAGGTCCTAAGAAAACCAACGGAAAGAAACAAAAGCTTGTTGATGAACTTTGCAGCTATAAGCTACCTGAAATTAAATCCTCTGTTAGCATTGAGAAAAAAGCAAGGTGGAATGACCTTTTAACTGTTACAGTTGTTAGCAAAGTAAAAGAAAACGTGTCTGTTCTTAGATGGGCTGTGTATGATGTAATTAATAAAGAATATGTAGATACACTTCGTATATACTGCGTTAAGAACGAATACGTTTCTTGTAAAAGAAATGAATGTGGTGAATTCATTAATTATCCAGTTAGTAAGCTTTGTTTGGAAAATTTCCGTTCTGATTATATGCTTCCGATGGAAAAATGCGATGTTGAAGGAACTTCATTTTCATATTATTACAATATAATAAATGAAATGCCTGAACAGTCAAAAAGTATTGCGCTTCTTGCTTTTATAAGAAATCCAAGACTTGAACAGATATCTAAAATTGGACTTTCAGAACTTGTTTCACATATTGTGGATAAAAGAAATGATTCTAAAATACAAGAATCTCTTAAAACACTGTTACTAACACAAGACGACAAGAAGAACGTTTTACAGTATCTTGGACTTAATAGTTATCAGGCGAATAAGTTTGGAAAACTTTTAGAAGATACAAAAGATGATTATTATCATAGGGACGATAAAGCAATAGCTATTCTTAAAAGAGATATTTTTCTAACTGATGATTTATCGTCAATTGACAATGATACTTTTGACATTGCACTTAATTTCGTGGCAAAATGGGAAAAAGGCAACGTTTATACACTTAGAAGTATTACAACACTTTTACACAGAACAGATGAAAAAATGTATAGAAATTTTATAGTAAATTCACTTCCGAAATTTATTGACGAAAAAGATAAATATAAAACTTCTAGCAATCTTCGTCTTTTTGATGACTATCTTGATATGGTAAAAAAACTTGTTGCTTTTGGTGAGTTAAAACTTACTTTTGACAATATGGAACATCTTGAACAGATGCATAATATTGCTGTTGACGTTTATAACACCAAGCAGTATCAAGAATACGCCGAAGGATTTTCAAAGAGTGTTGAAAAAATTGCTAAGTATGAGTATAAGCCAAAAGATAGCGAATTTGTTGTTATTGCACCAAAAACGCCAATGGAAGTTGCACAAGAAGGAATGGAACTTCATCACTGCGTTAAAAGTTATATTCCAAAAATTGTAGAAGGAATAACAAACATCATGTTTATTAGAAAAAATGATGATTTGCAAAAACCTTTCTTTACTGTTGAAGTGTCAAATGATAAGACCATTGAACAAGTTCACGGTCTTTCAAATAGAAACGCTGATACAGAACCTGGTCTTACTGAATTTGTTGAAAGTTGGGCTAAAAAGAAGAAACTGGGACTTAAAACAATTAATAAGATTAGATAAAATTAAAACAGAAAAGCGAAAGCTTTTCTGTTTTTTTATTTTAAAAAAAGCTGTATACAAAAAGTACCTAGCAAAAGCCAGGTACTTAAAAATTATTTTTTAATTTTAACAACTGCAACAGTAGAAGCAGAAAGTAAAAGAATCATTAAGATTACATAAATAGCTATATTGTTATTATCACCAGTCTGAACTCTGTCAGGTGTGGAAGTTACAACTGCATTTTCAACAGGTTGTTGTGTAACTACTGGTTTAACTTCTTCTTTAACCTTTTTATCATCTTTTTTGTTATCTTTCTTTTCTTCAACAACAGGTTTCTTTTCATCGTACATTTTAACAGTAATTGTTTCTGGCTTATCTGTTACTTCAAAAGTAATATCTTTTGCAAGTTCATATCCTTCTGGAGCCTTTGTTTCTTTAAGTGTATACTTACCATGTGGAAGATTTGTAAGAACCTTAGCACTAGAAGAAGATTGCCATACAGCTACTTGCTCATTCTTTTCATTGAAAAGCTCAAGTGTTGCACCAGAAAGTGTCTGGTTATTTGACTTATCAAGCTTTTTGATTTCTACTTTTGTTTCATTGTCAGTCATGATTACTTTATCTTTAACTGTATTTGCAGCATAAACTGTAAATTTAACATCTTCTGCATGTACATATCCAGTAGGTGCTTTTACTTCATGAAGAATGTATTTACCAGCAGGAAGAAGAATTTTCTTTGCTTTTTCTTCAGATGTAAATGTTGCAAGAACCTTTCCAGATTCATCCCTAATTTCAAGCTGTGCACCTTTGATTTCTTTTCCAGCAGGATTTTGTTTAGAAATTTCAATTTCTTTTAATTGTTCTTTTTTATCTACAACTGTTACAACTACTTGGTTAAGGTTACCACGTTCAATTTTAAAAGATTTAGGACCAGCAACTTCATATCCTTTTGGTGCTTTTGTTTCTACAACCATATATTCGCCCATAGGAAGGCCTTTTATTTCCTGTCCACCTTTTTTACTTGTGAACTTAGCATAAACTTTTCCTTTGCTGTCCCTAATTTCAAATTGTGCACCTTCAAGTTCTTTTCCTTCTTCATCAACTTTTTTAACAAGAACGGAAGACTGCATATTCTCTACAACAATTTCATGTCCTTCAAGCTTTTTAAGACTTTCACCTTTCTTCTCAGCAAGTCCTGTATAAATTTCATAAGAATTGTCTGTTACTTTAATTGTAAAGGTTGTGTCTTTTGCAGCAACATAGCCTTTTGGTGTTTCCACTTCTTTTAAAACATAAGTTGTATCTTCTTTAAGATTTACTTTGTGACTTTCATTTGTTGTTGTCCATGTGTCAACTATCTCTTCTTTTCCGTCTACAAGTTTTACAAGTTCAAACTTAACGTCAGAAAGAAGTTTATTTGCTGTGATATCTTTTTTAGTAATAGTTACTTCGTAAGTTTTTTCAACGGTTTTATTATTTTCAACTGTAATAGTATTAGAATCAGCAAGGGCTGCTGTATAATTGTTACCGTCTTTTGTATAATAGTAAAGTTTAATCTGACCAGGATTTTCTTTGTCATCTTCATATCCAAAATAGATATCTTCTATTTCGTCATATCCTTCTGGTGCTTTTACTTCTTTAAGTGTATATACAACACCTGGAATAATATTGTTAATAGGATGTGCTTTTAAATCACTTTCCCAAGAATCAATTTCATTACCATCTTCATCGTAAACTTTAAAAAGTGCTTTTGGAAGTACATCTTTTGTTTTGCCGTCAACTTTAAGAACAGAAACATTTTCGCGTTTTACGTTTTTTACTACTAAAATATTGTCATCATTTACTTTATCATCATCTGACCAAACAATACCATTTTCTTCAACTACGAAGAAAAGTGGATTTTCGCGCTTAATATAAGCACCTGGTGCTTCTTCTTCAGTAATGCAATAATTTACATATGCATCAAGGTCTTCAATTACAAAGCCTTTGTCAGTAGAAGTCCATTCTGTTACAAGCTCATAACTTGAATCAAGAACAGGTTTATTTGTAGTATAAGTCTTTCTGTCTGCTCCTTTTGCACTGTTAGAAGTTTCTTTTTCTTTGTAAAGTCTAAGTTTTGCGCCTTCAACAAATTCATTTGTCTTTGAATCGCGTTTTTCAACTAAGATATCAAAAACAGGTGTATTATTCATAATTACAAGATTTGGAATATTTTCTTGATTAACTTGACCTCTTTCAACTGGTGTAGACTTAAGTGTTATATACTTATCAACATCACCCTTGAAATTTTCTGGAACTACTGATTCATGAACAGTGTAAGTAGCATTAATTGGAAGATTATGGATTACATGGTCTTTATCAGTTGTTACCCATTCATCAAGAACTTTGCCAGTCGCATCAAGAAGCTGTAAGGTAGCACCTTGTACATATTCGCCTGTATATGAATTTACTTTTCTTACAGTAATATCTTGTGTTTCTTCTGGAGTTTCTGGTGCAGGTGGTGTTGAATTCTTTTCTACTTTAAAAGTGAAAACAGAAAGTGATTTTCCGTTTTCATTAAGTGAAAAATCCCAAGAATCAATACGACTGTATTTTGACTGACTGTCTGCATTCATGGCAACTGTATAGTTACCAGGTGCTACGTTTTGGATTACTTTTGCGCTTGAAGTTGTTGTCCAACTAGCAACTTCATCGTATCCATCAGTGTTTAAAAGTGAACAACCTATACCTTCTACGAAGTTGTTTTCTGCGTCTTTAATAGAAATGACTACTTCATAATCATTAGTTCTATCGGTTGAACCTTCAGAAGCATTGTCTGATGCATAAAATGAACTTGTTAAAGTACTAATAGCAACAACAGCTGTCATCGCAAAAGCGATAATTTTGTCTTTTATTTTCATAAAACCCTCCCTCTTATATAAAAAAATTTTATTCTTTTATAGTATGATTTTACAGATAAGACACAAAAAGGAAAAAGTGAAGAAAAAATTAAGAAAGAAAAATAAAAAAAGATGACCGTGCTGGTCATCTTTCTATACCTTGTGTGAATTGTTTATTTAATTCTTTAAAAGATGTATTTTTTGATAAAAGATAATCTATATCATCTTCTTGAATACAATTTATACCTTGTTTTGAAGCTATTTCTTTAAGTTGAAAAAGAGCGATACTATCTAGTTTTTTATAATAAATAGTTTTTATATTGCTATCTTTTAAAAAGTCGTCTGATATAACATTTACTTTTTCTGGTATATAGATTTTTTCTATTGGCGTAAACGCAAATACATTAGACGATAAAATTTCTAAATTTTTTGGTAATTTTATTTTTTCAAGACTAGAACCTGCAAAACAAGAATCTGCAATCAATTTTACGCCGTTTGGAATTTTTATATCTTTTAAATTGGTGCACGAAAAGAACATACATTTTTTTAAACAATCACAGTCTTTTGGAAGTTTAATTTTTGTAAGTGATGTGCAATATTGAAACGTGCAGTCATCAAAAATTAAGTTTGTAAGATGTGACAAATCTACATTTTCTAACTTTGTGCAATTTGAAAAAGCTTCGCTTCCAATTCTTTGAAGATTTTTATTGAAAACTACCTCTTTTAAAGATGTGCAGTATTCAAAAGCACGTGCACTAATTGTTCGCGTGTTTTCATGAAGTTCAGCTTTTTCTATTTTTTTATTTAATGCACCAGTACAAAGTTTATATGTACTATCTGCATATAATAGTCCGTTATAATTTATCATGTTTCCCCTTTTTATTATTTTTTTTAAATATCTAATAGCAATTCTTTATAAAGCTTATTAGCTTCT